>Ga0129317_1001356_pt1 | contig 18525 bp, 14 predicted proteins | sample Cm1ome_FD_94430 | JGI IMG/M metagenome (GOLD analysis project Ga0129317, IMG submission 94430) | Eastern black-and-white colobus group fecal microbial communities from Wisconsin, USA - Cm1105 metagenome | ecosystem: Host-associated > Mammals > Digestive system > Large intestine > Fecal | place... | reverse complement strand
TTAGTGATATTGGTAGTTTTGTTTCTAATATCATTTTATTTGTGTAATGTGCTGCCTTCTCTAATATATTTATGATTTCTCCTAACATTTCTTTTCTTTTCAAGCGATAATGCAATTGTTTCTTATATATATAAAAGTGGATATATTCTTGCAGATATCTTGTTGATATACCTCTCGTTCTTGTGATCACTCCATTTAGTCCTGTCATAATTTCATTTATTGTTGATAATGAATTCCCATTATCTGTTAAATGTCTTTCTTTTCCTCCAATTCTTGGTATCTTATCATTAATGGCTTTCAAATCATTTGCAAATTGTTGAATACATGGTTTTGAATCTGATACAACTGTTTTGATGTTTTCAAAATGTTCTATGTTTCTTTTATACTTATCGAAAGATTCTGAACCAAGACCTGTAATGTTCATAATGATATGATCATGATCATCAACACCACATATAATGCAAATCTTATGATGACTAATTCCTGAATAAGCTACTGTATTCCCACGTTTCTTGCTTATTCTAGGCATATTTTTAGTCTTTGTTCCCTTAAGATTAATTTTCTTATAATTGGCATCGACTTCTACAAAAGTTTCTAGCTTTTCTTTCTTCTTTATTTGAGAAATGGCTTTGTAAAGCTTATGTCTATTAAAGAAAGCATTTGTAACGCTTATACCAACAAAATGAGATATATCCACAAGCTTCATATTTGATAACTCACATTCAATAAGCATTTTCCATTGTTCAAAAGAAAGATGAGAATGAGAAAAGAAAGAATTAGTTTTATAAGTAAAGGTATGCTTACAATCATGGCAATAGAATCTTTGATTTCCATAGCTATCCTTCCCATTCTTTTTGATAGAAATAGAACCACATTTAGGGCAGTAGGAAAAAGATGAGTTATCAGCAGAAGTTTGTATTTGCTTAAGAGAAGAAATCAAAGATTCAATATAAGATAGATTCTTGCTTTTTAGAAAAGAGATAACTTGTTGTTCAGTAACCATGAAGAAAACCACCTTTCATGATTAATTATATATAAATATGAAAAGGTCTGTATTTTAAAATCGATACTACAACACCAAAAAAACAGGTGTTTAAATCACTTTAGCAACATTTTTCTTAAAAACAGCGAAATTTATTGATAAATCATCAATGTATAAAAATAATGCTAAAACAATACTACAAGAAAATAGGAAGAATATTATATAGATAAAATCCCCTATTTATCAAAAATACTATCACCATGTATATATAGCAATAGTATAAGGTTAATTATATAATTAATACAACCAAACAAAACTAACTTTCATATGTTTTAATATCAATATTAGTCATTGAAAATACTTGAGCAAAAAATATAATAATAACTATTATTATCTTCTTCTGTTAATAAATGAATATTTTGAATAACAACACCTCCCTTTGGTTCATATGCTTCAACAACTTGCCCGTTGCCTAAGTATATTCCTACATGATGCGGATGATATCTTACACCATTATAGTCAAATATATGAATACATTGACCGTTTCCATCGACATTTTTGTTTCCACATTTCACTTGATTAAAAAATACTAAATCACCTGGTTTTAATAATGTTGAATCTGTGTATGTCATATTATTTTCTAAGACATATTTTGCTTGATCTTTACTTTTCCATATATCAGAAACATCATTTTGATTGCCAAAAACATCTATATTTGCTTTTCTTGTAGCATCAAAAACTAAAGATGAACAATTATATCCTTGTTCTGAATCAGTATATGCATACTTTTCACCAACACATTGTAATGTACTATAAACAAATTGACTTCTTTTATTTAAAGATGAAAATGGAACATTTAAAGAAATAGTGACTTTACCATTATCACCTATATTAAAATCTATATTACTCAATACATCATTTCCATTTAATTCACATATATTTACGATTTTACTAAACTCCATTTCATATGTTTCTGGATTAAAATAATAAAGACCTTCATAACCTTCATTTAATTTTCCGGTTTCTTTTACATATTGAAGATTTTTCAACCCTATTCCATATTCATCGTCAAAATAGTATATTTTTTCCTTATGCTTTTGGATTCCATAACGTAAACCACTTTGTTCAGTGTAGTCGAAATAATAATTTCTATCGATAGTATCAACATAAATAACTCCGATTTCTGCCTTTCCACTTTCTCTATTAAACCAATATCTTTTATCATTTATAATTTGCATCCCTGTCTGCATGTTTTTCGTTTTAGGTGAAAAATAATACTTATTATTGTCAATTGTAATAAGTCCTGATTTTAAAGAGCCATCTTTATTAAAGTAATATGTTGTTTCTTCATTTATTACAATTTTTCCCTCTTGCAATTCACCAGTTTTTTTGTCACCATAATAATAACGTCCATCTTTAAGTTGGGTATAACCACGCTGTAAGTTTCCGTTATCAGCAAATAAGAAACGTTTACCATCGCTTGTTCTTTTATAAACAGTAGATTTCATGATAGTTCCATCGGATTTAAAATAATATGTGGTTTCATCATTAATCTGAATCATACCAGTCTGCAACTCACCAGTTTTTTTGTCGCCATAATAATAACGCCCATCTTTAAGTTGGGTATAGCCTCTTTGGAGATTTCCCATATCAGAAAACAAATATCTTTTCCCATCACAAGCTTTATAAACCTTACTTTTTATTACTGTCCCATCAGCTTGGAAGTAATATGTTGTTGTGCTATTAATAGAAATCATTCCTGTTTGCAATACTCCCGTAGTTTTATCTGAATAATATTTTCTACCATCAGACATATCTGTATATCCTTTACGTAATTTACCGTCAATTTCAGAAAATAAATATCTTTTTCCATTTATATTAGTAACTTTGCCCCTCATAACAGTACCATTGTTGCAAAAATAATATGTTCCAGCAGATGTTGTTTGCATACCTGTAATAAAATGTCCATCTGTTGAATCTCCACAATAAATATCACCATCTGCTGTTTGAATATAACCTTTTCTTATATTTCCTGTATCACCAAAATAATATTTACGACCATCTATAACTCTTATAGAATTTTTAGCTATAGCTCCATTAGATAAAAAATAATATGTTGTAGTATCATTAATAGAAATCTTTCCTATCTGTAATTCTCCAGTAGTTTTATCAGAATAATATTTTCTCCCGTCCGATAAAACTGAATATCCTTTGCGTAATTTTCCATCAGTTTCAGAAAATAAATACCTTTTTTCATTAATTTTAACAACTTTTCCTTTTAGGACAGTCCCATCACTACAAAAATAATATGTTCCTTTTTTGGTTATTTGCATACCAGTTAAAAGTTTTCCAGTTTCTTCGTCAGCATAATAGATTTTTCCATCATCTGTTTCAATGTATCCTTTTATAAGCTTACCGTTTTCATAGTAATATCTTCCATTTGATGTTTCTACGATTTCATATGTTGTAATATACTTAGTAGCTATGTTTATTACATTATTTATAATATTATTACTTTTTGCACTTACACTTGTATAATAACCAATTATGCTCAAGAAAAATAAAATAGCTATTAAAAAGAATAATTTAAGTTTCATTTTTCCCTCCTATATTCAAAAATATCAATATTTATAGATTTTGTATTGTTTTAAAAGATTATATTATTTACATATTTTATTATATAATATTGCATACTATATAACAATAAGATAAAAAAATAATTATTGACATTATATACTGTGAATAATTGTTTTTTTATTGTATATTACATATTAAATACAATTAACCCTAATACAATAAGCAAAATCCCCATCAATTTATTTTTGGCTATTTTTTCTTTTAATATTACAAGACTTAATAAAATAACAAAAACATATGTGGTAGAATTTAAAATAGGACCTATTTTATAATCCAAACCACTATAAGCAACAACATTCATAAACATTGTACACAATAGTATTACATAACCACTTATTACTAAAGGATTAAGAATTTCATATAGCTTGTTTTTATACTTTTTATTTGCACTCAATTTCAATAATATTTGTGATAAAGCAGCTAAAAAAGCAGAAGCTAACATTATCCAAAAACTAGGGTTACTAATAAGTTTCGTCATTTTTATTTACCATATATATTCCTGCTAATACAATAATAGTTCCCAATATATTGAAAATTGTTATTCCTTCTTTAAATACTATCAATGTCCAAAATATTGACCATATTAACTGAGTGCCTTTGTTTATGTATGCAAAAGAAAGGGGGTTTTTTTTTAATATGCCTTGCCATAATAAAGCATATATTGCTAGCATCAATATCATAAAACTTAGTGATAAAATAAACTGAAAAGAAAAAAATCCATACTCTCCCATAAAATTAGATGAAATTTTAGAAAATAGACTCACTAATGAATAAATAAAAACAATAAACTGAATTTTTAAAAAATTATTCAAATTATTTAGTTTCATTTTACTATGCCTCCTTTTTTAGATATGAATTTTGATTATCTATTATGAGTAATAATTCACATTCATTAAAATTATTTTTTTCAAATACCTCTTTTGATATAAAAAAGCTTATAAATGTTCTATCACCTAAACTGAAATAATTATTATAGGCCATATAAGATTGTTTATTTTCACTATCTATTACATTTAGATATATATCTTTAATATTTCTTATATTTTCCATTGGGACTGATACTTGCACCTCATTATAATTTTCATAAATCGTATCAGTTATAATCTTTTCAACTCTAAATTTTTCTTTCCTTTTATCTCCTTTTTTTTGATAAGTTGAGTATTTAATAAGTTTAATCCCATCAAACTGTTTGACAATAGACATACTTACATTTTCATTATAATGATCATGAATATATTGTAGTAAAAGTAGATCGTTAGCTGACGTATAAAAAAACACATTATCGTTTTCATATAATGCCGTATATATATTAGATATATCATTATCTTTCATTATTTTGTGCATGAACGGTGTTCGTGAAAGCCAACCACCTAAGTCTACTTGATGTGTATAAAAATTTTCACCTATGTGTTTAAATGCTGAAAAATATTTATAATTCCATCTAAAAACATTTCTGTCAGCAACCAATATTTCTTCTTTATTATTCTCCATATATTCATAAAGCTTTGTTACTTTATATCGATCATTTTTTAATTGATTATAAGTCATTTTATCAAATGTCAATACAAGGAAACATAAACAGCATATAACGAATACCCATTCTTTCTTATAAAAATTTTGTTTTCTTTCCATTTTGGGATAAATCATCAATAATGATATTAACGCCATTAATGTAATAGAAACAAGCAACCAATTTACAATTCTATTTAACATAAACATATACATATAAAACGCAAAATATCCCAATAATATAAAAATAGAATATAAAGAATTATTATCTAGGCGATATTCAACGATATAATCAACAAACAGAATTAATAATAAAAGAATAAGTGGTGCATCAGATATACTTTTTATGAAACTTTTACATGCTTGAAACAAATTAAAATTTTTATATGTTATTTCATTTTTCAAATCTTTAAGATCATTTAATTTTTCCATTGTAAGATTTTGCTCATCTGATAAACAACCCATTGAATAAAATTCTACATCATTAGCGTTTATACCTAATTCATCATACGCATCCTTATTGTCTTCATAACTAGGAAATGGTTCAATCCATCCGTAATCCAATAAATCAGCTCTAAGTCTATTAAACTCTGTATATTTAGCCCATTCTTCATTACTTTGATAATATATTTTATCAGCAACTATAAATACGAACATGAGAATAAACATTAAAGGAAAATAAATAAAATAACGCTTTAATTTTACAAAAAATTCTTTTCTACCCTTAATATTAGGAATTAGTATAAAAACAAATCCATAAATTCCTGCAAATACAGTGGCAATAAAAAAACATTTATATCTAAAAAAACAACTCATTAATAAAAATAAAATTGATATTGAATAGTATTTTATATCATAATTATGGTTCAAATAATAAAAAGATAATATATATCCAGCAATTGCACATACACTTGCAACTTTTGTAAACTGCAAAATAAGATAAAAATCTTTAACAAGACTAACTAATATTAAAACTCCTACTATTCTATGAACTCTTTTAGTTACTAATTTGAAATATACACCAAAAATTACAGTAAACGATCCTAATGTTAATAATAATTCAAATATAGAATACCAATTAATAATTGGAAACAACTTGTAAAAAAAATTTAAAATATATCCATATATAAAATTCTCAAAGACCAAATGAGTAGAATAGCTACCATATGCATTAGCAGCTATTGCAGCCATTCCAGTATCATCATTTGTTTGATTATAAGGTACATTGAATATATAGAAAATAAGGACTAATAAAGCATTCAAGACAAATGCATATATAAAAGGATGTTTTTTATAATACTTTCTGATTTTATTCCACATTAACATAAATTTGATTAACTGTTTCCTCTAATGTTTGACTTGCTTCCTTTAAAGTTTTTCCTTTAGTGATAACATGTCCGATTCTATCAGGACCAACTTTGAATTTTTTAATATAATCACCTTTTTCATAGTCAAATTGTATTTCAACTACATTTTCTTTTATATTTCCTTGAATACCTTGATCAATAATTATTCCATCTTTATCAGATTTTATTAATTTACTAGCATTTGGAATTGTTTTATTGCTATAAAAATCTACTTTTTCTCCTAGAGAAACCCTAATCATTTTTTCATAATAATCAAAATCATAATAAATAGATGTTAATTCTGCTAAACAAGTAGCGCCAGATCTACCGCCTATTTCCAATACATATGGTTTATTATCAGCAAGTATAAAATCAGCATTAATTGCACAGTTATTAAGTCCTAAAGCTTTTACAGCTTTACTTAGTTGTTCTTTTATATCATTAATAATTTCTTCATTAAGTTCAAACGGGGCATAATGACCAACAGGCACGCCTGTTTCACATGTAAAAACATAGTCACCATGTGGTAAAATAAATTCAACTTTACCATCTTGTACATATGCTTGTGCTCCAAATTCATCACCAACAAGAAATTCTTCTATAATAAAATAATCTAATTTTGTTGCTGCATGTACATACTCCATAGCATTTTTAAAATCGTTACTATTGTTTACTTTAATTATTCCTCTACTTCCTGAAGTATCTACTGCTTTAAAAATCAATGGGAATTTTAATTCTTTTGTTTCATTTATAATCTCATTTTTATTAAAATGTACTTCTCTAAAACGAGCTGTACGTACGCCTTCTATTTCAAAACTTTTTTTCATTAACATTTTATTTGTTGCTTGTTCCGCTGCGCTGCGTGATAAACCTTTTAAACATAATTTGTCACACACATAACCAATAGTAATAACTGCCACATCTGTACCAGCAGTCATAATTCCGTCTATTTTTTCATTTTCAGCTATTTTTAATATTTTATCATAGTCAACTGTATTTTCATAATATACTTTATCAGCCAATTGAAAACCAGGATATTTTCCTGGAATACTAACAACTATAGTATATAATCCCATTTCTTTTGCTTTTTTTATAAGTGGAACTTGATATATTCCTGCTCCTAAAATCATTAGTTTTTTCATATAATTCTCCTTAAGATATTAATTATTTATATATTCTTCTAATTACAAATTGTGGATCATTACTTGCAGAAGAAAATATTCTTGCTATATATTCTCCAATAATTCCAATAAAAAATAGTATTAATCCAGAAAAAAAGCAGATTGCAAACATTAATGATGTATAACCACTTATGACCTGTGGATTCATTAACTTTAAAATAAATACAATTATTGAGGCAATAAAGCCAATAAACGCAAATAATAAGCCAAATATAGATGCCATACGTATAGGAATAATAGAATAACATAACATTTTTATATATAGCATTAAAAGTTTTTTGAATGTATAATTAGACGTTCCTATTTTTCTTTCAAAGTGTTCCACTGGGATTGACTTAATATTTTTAGTAGTTCTTAAAAAGAGTCCTTGTAAATAACAATCCTTATTTTTAAATTGTATTATATAATTTCTTACGTATCTCCTAATTATCCAAAAACTACTTGTTTTTAATTCTTTAGGTTTTCCTATCAAAATACGAACACTCCAATAATTTATTATACTAAATAAATTTCTTAAAATATTATGTTTTTTATCTGGATAATATCCATAAACTATATCAGTTTGATCGTCAATTGCAGAAATTAACTTTATAAGTTGACTAGGATGAGTTTGCATGTCATCATCCATTGAAATGATATAGTCACCTTTTGCAAAACTTAATCCACACATAGTTGCATTATGTTGCCCACCATTTTTAGCTAAATCTATCGCAGTAATATTTTTATATTTTTTTGTTAGTTGTTTGAGCACTGACATTGTTTCACCATTATCAGGAGAACAATCATTAACTAAAATAAATTCAAAATGTTCAATACCTATTTTTAATAATTCATCACTTGTTAATTTTACTACTGTTTCGATAGTTTGACTCGACTTATAACATGGTATCACAATGGAATAGTTATTATTGTAATCCATGAATTATAATACCTCTTTAATAGTATCAACAATATATTCAGCATCTTCTTTTTTCATATCAGCATATAATGGTAATCGCAATAAACGAGATGCAATATCTTCAGTTACTGGACAATCTTCCGGTCTATAGCCAAGTTTTAAACCATATGGCGAAGAATGCAAAGGAACATAACAAATATATGCAATAATTCCCTTTTCTTTTAATTTTTGAATAAGCTCATTTCTAATATGAGAACTTGGTAATAAGATATTAAACATATGTGCATTGTGTTTTATTCCTTCTGGAATAATTGGTAATCTTAATTTATTATTTTTCTCTAATTCTTTTAGACCTTCATTGTATGTATTCCATACTAACATACGTTTTTTCATAATTTCATCATATCTATCCATTTGTGCACTTAATAGGGCTGCCAATAAATCAGAAGGTAAAAAAGATGATCCAATATCATGCCATGTATATTTATCAACTAATCCTCTTAATACATTCCTTCTGTTTGTACCTTTTTCTCGAATAATTTCCGCTCTTTCCATGTATTTGTTTTCATTAACAATAATTGCACCTCCTTCTCCCATAGCATAGTTTTTAGTTTCATGAAAACTATAACAACCAAACTCAGTCATCGTACCTGCTATCTTACCTTTATATGTGGAACCAACTGCTTGTGCTGCATCTTCTATAATGAATAAATTATATTTGTTTGCAATTTCAATAATTCTATTCATTTCACATGGTATACCAGCATAATGTACAACATATATTGCTTTTGTTTTATCTGTAATTAATTCTTCAATTTTATTTTCATCTATATTAAAAGTATCTTCTCTAATATCACAAAATACAGCTTTTGCACCTCGTAATAAAAAAGCATTAATTGTTGATGAAAAAGTAAAAGAAGGAGCTATAACTTCATCTCCATCTTGTAAATCTGATAAAATAGAAGCCATTTCAAGTGCTGTAGTTCCTGAAGTTGTTAAAAGCATATTCTTTATACCGAATCTTTTTTCAAATTGCTCATAAACTTTTGTAGTATATTTACCATCTCCTGATAAAATACTATTATGCAAAGCATCAATAACATATTTTTCTTCTAACTCTGTAATACTTGGTTTATTAAATCTAATCATTTGTAATTTCTCCTTTTATCTGGTTAATAATTTTCGATTGTATTTCAATTTCTTTATATATCTTTATTCTTACTTTCTCATTGACTATTGCTTTTATAAAAATCTCAATTGATTTTTGAAAAGAAAAATCAACATCTAATTCAATTTCAATTTTTTTTGATTTTTTAACAATTTCTATAATTGGTACAAAACCATCTGGTGCAGTATAAATTCTATTCGTATTTAAGATACCTTTATTACCCCAAATTGATAAATTGCATTGATATTCACAATCCATTCCAAACTCACCAAAAAATATTTGATTTTTATCATTTGTAAAGACAAATGATCCATACATATCTACTTCAAAATCATCCTTATAACATAATTTTGAAGTCAACAATTTTATTGATGGTCCTAATAAAAGCGTCGCTAGTTTTACAACATATCCTCCTGCATCTAGTAATGCTCCTCCGCCTAAAGATTTATTATAGCGAAAATCATTATTATCTCTTAAAGGAAATCCAAATCTCGAATGATATGAATGTATCGAACCAATATCTTGTGATTCAATAATTCTCTTTATATCTCCAATTTGCGAATGATATTGAAACATATAATTCTCATGAAAGACAAGATTTCTTTCTTTTGCAAGCTGAATTAATTCTCTTGTGTGTTCAAAACATGTTGTTGATGGTTTTTCTACAAATACATGCTTATTATTGTTAAGAACTTTTTTTGCCCAACAATAATGTAATGCTGGAGGTAATGGCAGATAAACAGCATCTATTTCCTGAGACTTTATCAACTCTTCATAACTTTGGAAGATTATCCCACCATATGAATCAACAAATAATTGAGCTTTTTTTAATTCATTTTCTTTTTGCTCTTTGGTTAGTTCTCCATTCCATTCATTTTCATTCGCAATAGCTACACCAACATATTCTATAAATTCATTTTCTTTTAATGATGGAAGAAATCTTCTAAATGCTATTTCAGAAGGACAAATAACTCCTAATCTAATTTTTTCCATATATTGATAACTCCTTTAAAATATTATCTTTTATTGCATCATCAAATATATCAGGTAATAAATAGTTTTTGTTAAGTTCATCTTCTTTAATGCAATGTGCTATAGCCTCTGCAGTTTTCAATTTAATTTCATCTGTTATATCTAGAATGCCTAATTTTAAGATTGCATGAAATAGTCCTGGAAACACGAGAACATTATTAATTTGATTTGCAAAATCTGATCTTCCTGTCCCAACAATGTATGCTCCACCATTTATAGCATCTTTCGGATAGATTTCTGGTATAGGATTTGCCATAGCTAAGATAATCGGATCTTTGTTCATACTTTTTATCATTTCCGTAGTTACAAGCTGTCCTTTCGAAACGCCAATAAAGATATCACTTCCCTTTAAAGCTGTTTCCAAATCACCTTCCATATTTTCTAAATTAGTAAATGTTAATAACTTCTCTTTATACTCATTTAAATTATTTCTATGAAAAGAAATGATTCCATCAGAATCACAAATAATCATGTTTTTAAAACCATAATGATGCAGCATTTTAACAATTGCAATACCTGCTGCACCTGCTCCATTAATTACAATTTTTAATTCCTCTTTATTTCTATGAGTTAGTCTTAAAGCATTAATTAAAAAAGCTAATACTACAATAGCTGTACCATGTTGATCATCATGAAATATTGGTATATTAAGTTCCTTTTTTAATTTTTCTTCTATTTCAAAACATCTAGGAGCAGAAATATCCTCTAAATTAATTCCTCCTAAACCAACTGAAATTGCTTTAATAATATTCACTATCTCATCAACATTATATGCATCTAAACAAATTGGAAATGCATTAACATCACCAAATCGTTTAAACAAAGCACATTTACCTTCCATAACTGGTAATGCCGCTTCTGGACCAATATCACCCAACCCTAAAACTGCACTTCCATCTGTAATAACAGCAATCGTATTAGATTTCATTGTATACTTATAAACTTGATTCTTGTCTTTTGCAATTTCTCTGCAAGGTTGTGCGACACCAGGAGTATAAACTAGGCTTAATTCTTCTTTCGTAAAGTTTTCCTTCAACTGCATTTCAATTTTTCCATTTTGTTTTTCATGCAACAATAACGCATCTTCATAAATCTTTTCCACTTATCTTTTCTCCTTCTTAAATTTCTAATAAAGACATCAAATTTCTTAGCTGTATATTACATACATTGTTAAATTGAATCATTTGATTAATTGTGCTGTAATCCAACCATATATATTGCTCTGTTATTTCAATATCACTTTCTTGTATATCTATTATGATATTTCGATTTTGTTCATGATAAAATCTTCCACCTTCTTCAGATAGAAGTGTATCAAAGATGACTTTATCTTTTGTTTTTAAGTATTTAAAAAAGATATCTTCTACAATATCTTTCTTCTTTTTAATTATCTCTTTAGATTCAAGCTGTATCGTAGGTCCAAACTCAACCAAGTCAAAACAGCCTATTTCTTCCTTTAAATGAACAAGATATTCTCTCGTATTGTTATGAATTCTTGTGATTAAACCAAACATCGCTATTCCAGTAGCCTCAAATAGCGGTTGTGTCCAATGTGTTACTTCACGACCTTCAATTTTAATATCACAGAAAACAACTTTAAAATCAGAATTTTTATTACTAATCTCATTATCATAAAATGTCCATGATTGTAGTTTTTTTAAATCGACATATTTATATTCTTTATTCTCAAACATTTTGATATTGTTTAATCTATGAAATGCTCTAACGAGATTATTTTGATTGACATCAAAAACTGATTTCAAGAATTCACTATTTTCATATCGATTAATAAAATTTATTTTTTCATTTTCATCCTCAAATGGTAAGATTGGCAAACAGGAAATCACTGTTCGTGTATCCATATTCACAATATTATCAAATCTCATTAATCTTTTTATCTGTCCTAAAGTCATCCATTTAAAATTTTTATGCATTTCAATGTCATCATTAACCATAATAACAATATTTCTATTTCTCTTATGAAAAAAGCGTGATGACTGTTCAGATTGAATTTGATCTACAATAATATTATCTGGTAAAACATTTGTAAAATATTCTAAATATAATGGTTTCTTTCCACCATGCTTTTGTGTGAAATTGCTCTTTGTCGCCTGAATAGTAGGAGATATTTGTATCTGATTAATATTTCCTGGTTCAATTTTAGCCTGCATTAAAAAATTAAGTTGTCCATCAATCACAGAACAAATTATGCCTAAAAATCCTATCTCATTTTGAAATATAATAGGCTGTTCATTAACCAGTTTTCCGTTTTTAAATTCTTGAATCCCTTGAATATAAAAAAATGAATTATTTTTATTTGTAATAATTCCCTTATTTTCATCATAAAACCAATAACTACTATCTTTTAGTTTACTTTTCTCAATAGTAACTTCTATTGTTTTATTTAAAAAATCTATCCATTGATCAATATCTTGATTTTGCGATACATTACCTTTTGTATCAATCCAAGAATCAAACAGAAGCTTGTTCCAACATGTGTTCATATGTACTTCCTTCTAAAGCAATTCTTTTTATATATTTTCCGTATTCAGTTTTATTTTGTTTTTCCGCCAATTTTAGCAATTGTTCTTTATTTATATATTTTTTCACAAAAGCAATTTCTTCAACACATGAAATATATAATCCTTGCCTCTTTTGAATACTCGCTACATACTGTGACGCTTCAAGTAGATTATCATGATTTCCTGTATCAAGCCATGCAGTTCCACGACTTAATAATTCAACTTTTAATTTTTTTCTTTTTAAATATTCATTATTAACTGTTGTAATTTCTAACTCTCCTCTATCTGATGGCTTAACATTTTTTGCAATGGAGATAACTTCATTATCATAGAAATATAATCCTGGAACTGCATAATTTGATTTTGGTTTTTCTGGTTTTTCCTCTATTGAAATAACATTTTTATGTGAATCAAAAGATACTACTCCATATTCTCTAGGATCGTTAACATAATATCCAAAGATTAATGCACCTTTTTCTAATTTACTCGCTTTATTTAATATTTCACTAAAATTAGTGCCATAAAAAATATTATCACCTAATATTAGACATACACTATCATTACCTATAAAATCTTCACCAATAATAAATGCTTCCGCTAATCCTCTTGGTTGTTCTTGAATTGCATATTCGATATAAATTCCCAATTCACTTCCGTCACCAAGTAATTCTTCAAAAACAACAACATCTCTAGGTGTAGAGATAATTAATACCTCCTTAATACCTGCTAGCATCAAAGTTGATAATGGATAATAAATCATCGGTTTATCATAAACTGGTAAAATTTGTTTTGATACTGATTTTGTAAGAGGATATAATCTCGTTCCAGATCCTCCTGCTAAAATAATTCCTTTCATTTTACTCTCCCCTTGTCTACATACATTTTTTGAAAATAGTTTTGGTATTCTCCTGAAAGAATGTTTTGCCACCATTCTTTGTTATCTAGATACCATTGAATTGTTTGTTGGATACCTGTATCAAAGTTATATTTTGGTTTCCATCCTAGTTCTGTTTCTAATTTATGAGGATCAATCGCATATCTTTGATCATGTCCTTTTCTATCTTCTACATATTTAATTAATGATTCTGGTTTATCTAATGTCTTTAAGATTGTTTTCACAACTTCTAGATTTGTTCTTTCATTATGTCCACCAACATTATAGACTTCACCAACTCTACCATTTCTAACAATCAAATCAATAGCTACACAGTGATCATAAACATGTAACCAATCTCTGACGTTTTCTCCTGTTCCATAGACTGGTAATGATTCATCTGCTAATGCTCTTGATATCATTAATGGAATTAACTTTTCTGGGAAGTGATATGGTCCATAGTTATTTGAACATCTACTGATTGTGACTGGTAAACCATATGTTCTATGATATGCTAATACAAACAAGTCTGCAGAAGCTTTTGATGAACTGTATGGACTAGATGTATGTAATGGTGTTGTTTCAGTAAAGAATAAATCTGGTCTATCTAATGGCAAGTCTCCATAGACTTCATCAGTAGAGACTTGATGATATCTTTTGATGCCATAATAATTACATGCATCTAGTAATGTTGTTGTTCCCATTACATTTGTTCTGACAAAACTTTCTGGATCTTCAATGCTTCTATCTACATGTGATTCAGCAGCAAAGTTAATGACTATATCAAATTTTTCTTTTTCAAACAAGCCAAAGATGAACTTTCTATCTGCAATATCACCTTTAACAAACTTATAATTTGGTTTCCCTTCAACTGGTTTACATGTTTCTAAATTACCAGCATATGTTAATAAATCTAAATTCACAATCATATCTTCAGGATATTGATTAACCATGTAATGAACAAAGTTCCCACCAATAAATCCTGCTCCACCTGTCACTAATATTTTCATAAATCTTCTCCCTTAAATTTTATCTTGTAAATTTCCATATTTTAAATCCATTCAACTCTTTATAAAGAGTCATTTTTATTTCATTTCCATAATGATTTTTTAAAAAATCATAAATAATCTCATAATCAATATTTTCAACGAGATATACATTATCTCTTAATAACCCTTTTGCTGGATTATCAATACTCCAATTCGATAAATTTTCTTTCCACTGAGGATGATTCGTTTCTATACCACTTATATATACAGAATTTTTAAAATCTATATTTCTTGCTGAATCAAAAGGACTGTAATTGAGATAATAGACTTGAGTCATTGTTTGAAAACCTAAAAAATAAAGATATTCAGGATGAGTTTGAAATTCCGTTTTCAATTCATTATGAATATTGTCTTTATTAAATTGACTACTATATTTATCAGTAATATTCTTTGAAGAAAAAAACATGTTTCTAAATGCATTTTCTGTGTTTCCTCTATACAGACTCGTCATTAATATTAAACATATAGAAACAAATATTAATAATCCCTCTTTTTTTATTTTTCTAATCTCCTCTAAAAAAGATTGTAAAAAAAGTAGATACATTGCTAAAGATAAAAAAGTCGAAAACTCTACTCTATAAACTAATCTTCCCATATATGCGTATAAAAAAAGAACAATTCCTGTTCCTATAATTGCAATAGACGAAAAAAATATATATTTTTTATTTTTATATATACCTATCACAAATATAACAATACAACCTAGAACACCGATATAGAACCAATACTCTTGATTAAACAATTGAATAATACTATTCTTCTTTCCTAGTGGATTGCTTTCTCTATAGTCGTCTAAAATTTCATATACTTGGTTTAATTTTTCAACATCAAAAAATTCTGTATCTATAAAATTCCAATGAATCAAATTTAAATAATCATTTTCATTTATACCAATATTACTTAATTTATCAGCATTGTCTGAATACTGATAATAAGGGTAATCTAAAACTTTCGACCTCATGGAATTATACTCAGCATATTTTTGATAATTTGAATGTGTATTTTTGTAAAGTGAATTAGTGATATTTAAAAAAGATAATTCAGCAATAATTATAATCAGAATCATAAGTATTTTCTTTATTTGTATACTAATTATGTATTCTCTATTAATAAATATATAACTCAGAATCATCAATACAAAATAAGGAACAATTATATTAATACATTGTTTTCTAATAGATAAACCTAATAAAAAAAACAGAGAACCGACAATAAAATACTTATTTTTAGAATCCTTCAAATAATAGATGAAAGTTATACAACCTGCCAATAAAGCAATCGTAGATGTTTTAGTAAACTGAATCAACAAATATAGGTCAGGTGTAAAAAAGCAAAGAAAAATAAAAACTAAAAATCTCATACAAAAAGTATCTTTAAATTTTAATAAAATATAACAGATCATTATGCAAGAAGTAAAAATAGTAACAATTTGCATCCAAAAATACCAGTTAATAAAAGGAATATATGTATATAAGAATGAAAGAATATAACCTATACATATATTCATAAAAACAATTTCTGGTGAAGGTTTCCCTGTATATCCTCCTGATACAAGAAGTTGCATAATAAAATCATCAGAAACTTCGTATTTTATATGTCCAAATATTAAATAACTTATCAAAAATATAAAATTTAATAGTATAGATAGTTGAAATTTTTTTTCAAAACTATGTCGATTAAAGTATTGTTGAAAAACATCTATATTCATCACCTCCCTTAAAAAACTATTTATGTAATAACAAACATTTTTGTCTCATTATAAACTTCTCTTTTAATACAAGTAACAATAATACCTCACTACCAAAAAAAATAAATCCACCTATCAATAGTTGGATAAAAACAGTAACATCTGATATATAAATAAATGTAACAAGTAATAATGATGAAATAAAAACCGATAATATAACTTTTATAAAATTTTTTAAATCATATATATTCATTTTTAATTTTTTTAAATATATAAGTTGAACTATCAAAACAGATATTTCTGCCATTAAAGTTCCTAGAGAGGCTCCAGCAGCATTCAAAATAGGTATAAAAATTATATTTAAAATCAAATCAATAAATGCTCCTACTATAACTGAAAGTAATACAATGTTTTCTTTACCAAGGGGTGTCAGTATTTGCATTCCTGTTATGTTAGAGAGTCCAATAAAAATAATAGAAGGAATGATAATTTGCATTGCTAAAGTTGCATCAATATATCCATCTCCAGATAATAACAATATACTTGGTTCAGCCATAACCACAAAAAAACAAGTTAATGAAATACTTAATAACAAAACAAAATTAACTGATTCATTTATCAATTGATTAAATTGCTCTGTTTTATTTTGTTGAATATAATAAGATAATCTTGGCATCAATACCGTTCCTAAAGAAGTAACTAAGGAAACCAGCATTGTCTTAACTCTTACAGATGCAGAATAAAGTCCAACTTGTATATCGCCTTTCATAAACCCAAGCATTACATTATCTAAATTTGTATAAATAGTAATAGCTATAGTTTGAGCAAAAAAAATCATGATAGGTTTAAAATGTTTCTTAAATTCATAATTATCGTACTTTTTAATATATATAAATTTTTTTATGTTAATAAAATTTAAAACATTTGATCCCGCTGCAGCAAAAACAGAAATGGCGCCATATATAATATAATCACTTTGATTATGAATAAGAATAAACATTAAAACTACTGATACAATTTTAAAAAAAATAGTTCTTATCGTTATATATCCATATTGTTCTAATGCTGAGTATAACCAATTTACCCCTAATACATTTAAAAGTAATCCCACTCCATTAATAATCATTAATTCCTTTTCAAAATAGAATTTATCTACAAAGAAAATAGAACAAAAATAAAAAAACATTGAAAAAAACGTCATAAATGAATGAATGATAATTAATTCATGTACCGTTTTAGAAAGTTTTTCTTTATCGTCTCTTATTGATGCACATGCTCTTATACCATAAGTCGGTATTCCTAATGATGCAACCATACTAAAATAATTAGCTACAGATGTTACAAATGCAATTTTTCCATTTCCACCAGCAAGTAGAATTCTTGATACATATGGAAAAGTAATTAAAGGAAATATAAAATTTGATGCAGTCAAAATGAAGTTCATAATGAAATTAAATTTAACAGATCTGATTTTAGACATCTAATTCCCTCGTTACACATTTTAATGCTTCATCAATCACATGATGCATATCAAAATATTTATACATTCCTAATCTTCCACCAAAAATCACTTTATCTTCTTTATCTGCCAATTCTTTATATCTTGCATATAATTCATTGTTTTTATCATCATTCATTGG
>Ga0129317_1001352_pt1 | contig 18546 bp, 19 predicted proteins | sample Cm1ome_FD_94430 | JGI IMG/M metagenome (GOLD analysis project Ga0129317, IMG submission 94430) | Eastern black-and-white colobus group fecal microbial communities from Wisconsin, USA - Cm1105 metagenome | ecosystem: Host-associated > Mammals > Digestive system > Large intestine > Fecal | place... | reverse complement strand
CAGCTAACCCGGGCGGGTATCCGCCCGTGGTATATCGGACGCTGCAGGAGGAACTTCTTGCGGCATAGGTACTGAAAGAATTTAGTGAGTTTATACGACTACACTTTTCTTGACAATTCCACGCTTGTTCTGATAAGCGTTCTACAACTTTCAGATAATCCTTTACTTTGTTACCACAAACATTAACAATCACTTTAGTGTCAAATCTTTGTAAAAACGGAATATCTCTTTTCAAGAAAATGTCAATTCCTGGATTTTGCAAACCAACAGCATTTATCATTCCACTGCTTGTTTCCATGATTCTCGGTGGTGGATTTCCTTCCCACGGATAGTAAGAAACACCTTTTGTCACAACTGCACCTAATTGGTTTAAGTCAATAAATTCACTATACTCTTGTCCAGAACCAAATGTTCCAGAAGCTGGCATGACTGGATTTTTAAAAGTAACACCTGCTATATTCACTGATGTATTTATTTCTTTCACCACCTTTCTTGCTTCAAATTATATCAAGCAATTAAAAAAAGAAAAGTACTGTCTTTTTTTGTTTATAGTACTAAAAATAATACCAGTATCAAAAATCATAGTACCTTGAAACAGAAACAAAAATATATTATAATGCAACCAAAAGGAGGAATTTTTATGAGCAATATGAAATCACCATTACCTCAATGTGTCGCTATGGTTCGGATTCAAAACATTTTAAGTGGTAAATGGAAAATAACAATATTGTGGTATATTGCTGAATATGAAGTGCAAAGATTTGGGGAGTTACGAAGAAGATTAGGGGATATTACACAATCTACTTTAACAAAACAACTCCGTGAATTAGAACATGATGGTTTTATTTCCAGATACATTTATCAAGAAGTTCCACCAAAAGTAGAGTATTCTTTGACTGATTTAGGAAAAAGTTTTATCCCAATTTTAAAAGATATGAAAAGTTGGAGTGATACACATTTGATGTAAAAAAAAGGCTTGCGGAGCATACAAATAGTATGGAATGCAAGCCTTTTACATTCTATTTTACAATCTTCCAGTTGCTATCTTTTTCCAGTGCCAAATCAAACTGTGAAATCTGTGTTGCCTTTGTCCTCTGGTCGAGATACTTCACTGCTACCGATACTTTCACCTGTTCCCCATCTTGTGTAAAGATTGGATTTACCAGCTCCGAGAACACATAATCACAATTTACAGGTTCAAGTACATTGCCTGACACATAATAGGCAAGTTCCTTTTCCGTAGCTGTCGGATAGAGCTTAAAGAATGTTTCCAAAAACTCTGTCACTTCCTCCGTAGTGGCAGCGTCCACCGTTCCGTCTGATTCCTGTACCTTTGATTCATAGCCGGATTTGGTTGGTGTGCTGCTGATAGTCGGATTCTGTGTAATCACCATATTTCCGTCACCATCTACATGAACCACCACTATATAAGCGGAAGTATAGCCGATAGAGGTTTCTCTCTCCGTTACCGTTTGATCTACCGAATAGACAACGGTAAAGTCGTCCGTTCCAGCCTGTTCTATATCCCAAATCTTAACGTCCGTCACTGTAGAGCTTGTGGGTATATCCTGTCGTATCGTATCAACATTCAAATCCTGCAAGCTCTTTGTCAGATATTGGTTGATGGCTGCGGTTCTTTTCTCAATGGATTCCTGCGTATTGCTCCAAGAATAGTAGGACTTCGCAAAAGCTCTGACAAAATTCTCTATCTTGTTGGTATCAACAATACGCTGTTCAACTATTTCTTTCTCATGTACTGTGTGCATATCAATAGCTGTGAAATTTTTATACACCCCAAAACTGACACTTGCTATCAGCACCAGCCATAAGGCAATCACGGTTTTCTTATGCGTGCCGACTTTCATCACAGGCACTTTTTTCTCTTTCTTCGGTTTCGGTTCTTTCTCTTTTTTCTTAAATATCATTGTACCATTCCTTTCTTATTTGGTTTTCACCCGTCCGGCACCAATCAAGTGTTGCTGCCAGTACGAGCTTGTTAAATCTGCATATCCGATAGGGTCGCCAGCATGATACATTCTGTTGTTTCCTGCGTAGATTCCTACATGAGTGACGTATGTTCCAGCGTTATAGGTCGAGTGGAAGAATACCAAGTCACCAGCCTTTGCCTGTGACAGCGGTATGTGCTGCGTAGCGTCATACTGTGCCTGTGCGGTACGGGGTAAGCTGATACCAGCCTTTTCATAGCACCATTGAACCAATCCCGAACAGTCAAAAGAAGTGTTTGGATTGCTGCCGCCATAGACATATTTCCAGCCTTGATATTTCAACGCTTCGTTGAAGATTGCCTGTGCGGTAGCGTCACTGAAACTAGGCATAGCTAAATACTGGCTGACTAATTTTACATAGAACATATTTCCGTACTTGTAACGCCAGCCGCCATTTTCTTTCATGGAAATGTCATTTTTATAGGTAACTTTCACACCGCCCGATTTATCCCTTGCGAAACTAACAGCAAGCTCAAAGGTATATTTTTTTCCATGATTCGCCACATAACCAATGAAGCCGCCGCCATAGTTATAGGCTTGTACCACCGTGTTGATGTCACAGCTTTTTGATTCTGCGGATTTTAAAAGCTCCGAGAAGTATTTGCACCCCTGTTTGATAGATTCCTCCGTAGACAGGGAATTAAGCGGCAAACCCAGTGATTCACTGGCTTGCATAACGTCTGTTGTGCCAGTGCCGCCAGATTCCACCTGCATAATCGCAAGCAAATAATTCACATAGTCAGAAATCCCGTATTCCTTTGCATATTTTTCAACGGTTGGCTGATGTTTCAGCACTTCCTCTGACAGATTCAGTTCAGAAAAATCAAAATGGGAAGTACTGCTTTCTTCATCATCTGCGGTCACAATAAACAAAAACAGGAACAGACAGATAATCACTGTGAAAATCCCACCGAACACAGCGAAGTGTCTTAGCTTCATTTCTTGCCGCCTTTCTTACTGGTAGATTTCCTTACAGACGACCCTGTTGTATTTTTCTTCTGCATAGTCTTTGTCTGCTTCTGACGCTGCACCGTCTGTCGTGTCGTATCTGATGATGAAACCTGTTTCCCTACTGAACTGGATTCTCTGACTACCTGCGTTCTGACATTCTCCTGCGATTTTGTCACAGGCTCTTTTGTCTTGCTTAATTGTGGCTGCTGCTTATCCCCCGTTACAGGGCGTTCTTTGACATTCTTCTCCTGCCTAGAAGCCGCTTGTGTATTTGATTTTACAGTAACAGGTGTTGTCACTGGTCGCTCATGCAATGGGGCAGCTCCTTTTGTCGCTGATCCGTTGCCTTGTCGCTCCTGTTTCTGTGTTTCCTGCTTGTCCTGTGACTTATCCACAATCGGACGCTGCGGATTCTGTTTTTCTGCCTGCGGCTGCTTTGATACTGATTTTTTATTTGTGATTCCACGGTTTGAAGTGGATTGCATTTCCTGTGTCTGACTGGATAAGCTATTATGTACTTCTGATTTTGAAGAATCTTTCTTCTGGCTCGTTTTATCGAGTAAAGCAGTCTGTTTTCCGTCACCTCCGCTATGGGAAGATGGCGTATTGTTTGGTCTGGTATGACCGCCGCCCACTGATTTTGTCCCATCTGCTTTTTTCGTAGAAGCAGATGCAGCCGCCGCACCAGCTACACCGCCAGCAGCACCAGCCGCAACGGTTCTTCCGATTTTACGTTCCAAGCGTCTTGCTCTGCGGTTAAGGAACATATACGGGTGTCGCATGATTCGTCTGCTAACTTGCTGTGTATCAGAAGATTGCAGACTGAACATTGCCATCAAGTCACCGAGCTTGAAATAGATTCCGGCAAAGGTGACTATCTGTAGAAACTCCACCATGAAAAACGGATAGCCGGAGGAAATGGAATAAAACATAGTCGAGATACTAAAGGCTGTGGTGATAATCAGCGTGATTCCTGCCCTCATCATAATCGTGTTGAACAGCTTCGTAAGAGCCTTTTTTGCCATGCCCTCATAGGTCGGTATCATGGAGAGTATAAAACTAATCGGCAGGAACATGGCGTAAATGATAAATAGCACCTGTGAGAAAATCATCATGCCGGTAAGCAGAAAGACAAACGCCGAGATTCCGATATTGAAGATAAACAAAAACACCACCATACCTAAACGGGTCATGGTCTTTGTGACACTCAAATAATCGTTGTCTTTATCTTCGATTTCCTCAATCACAACGTCCTCTCTGTCATCCGTGTCTGGACTTTCCGATAACAGGCTTTCCACACGGTCAGAACCGAGCGTTTCTATATCCGATTCTCCATATTGAAGTAACAGCCAGGGTTGTTTCACCTGTATGGAAAACAGGCTGTCACGAATCAAATCCACGCTGTCTTTTCCTTTACTGTTGGAATCGGGCAGCACGATTTTTGTACCGAGCGATAATGCCGAGCTGCTTATATCTGCGGAAAAGTCATTGATTTTGCTGATATAGTTTGGAGCGTAGGCAATAAAAGAAGCAGATAACAGGAACACCACAAGAAAGTTAATGACTGCATGAATGGCTTTTGTGGTTTCTCTTTTTAACAGTCCAGTGTAAGCTACATAGATTCCCATTACCAGAATGAGGATAAGCAGGAATCCTACATAGAACCCCTCGCTGGAAAAACCGCTGGAAGTCACACCAGCTAATGTCTGAATATTCTTTCCGATAGAGCTTGCAGTGTCCGAGATAAAGTCCAGCTTGTAGGCTTCCTGTACTACATAACCTGTCGCATTGGAGATATAAAGGCTCACCGTCCAGACAAAATTTGTGATAGCGTACAAGCCATACTGAATACTTTTCCCGATTCCATCAAGCCAGTTCCACGGTAGCCAATCCCAAGAGCTGTCAACATAAAAGTCAAGCTGATAATTCTCTAGGGGATATTTTGAATAGGCATTAGCGTCGCTCACGGTATTGTCAACCAGTCCAGCCGCATGAGCGACCGTACCCGTGATTGCCAGAAATACCAGCACACCAAGAATCACAGAAAGCGTGATAAGCAGCCAGCGAATTATCTTTTTCTTACGCATAGACTTCACCTCGATTCTTCCGTCTGTATTGGCGGTCTGGTATCAAAGGCGTGAAACAGGTCAGAAAATACAGGGTGAATCTGGATAACACCCACACGCCCGTACAAATCTTGAAACAGGCATTGCCCGTTTTCTAAATCCCTAAGTCGTTTCTGGTTGCCCTCGTCCTCCTTATCCACACCGAAAAATTCAAGGGTATTCTTGATTTCCTTGATGTCCGTACTCCGAAAGGCAAATTTCAAGCCGATATTGTTCTTCATTTTCTCGTCGTCCACATCACCGGAGTTTTGTGTAACAAAGTAAACAGCGGCGTTCATGGAACGTCCGGCACGAATCAGCTTGTTAGAGAGTGCTTTTCCCTGTGCTACCTGTAAGAACGTCCACGCTTCGTCCAAGTCCACCATCTTGAAAATGCTGCGGTCAGAATGGATAAAATCAAGTGCAAAGGTGCTGATAACGATAAGCATTGCCACAGAAAGCAGCTCCATAGTGGTGTATTCTTCAAACTTTGTATCTTTATCAGGGAGTACAAGGTCTGCCACCTGTATGATGTTAAGCTGCCTGTCCAAGCTGATGGACTGCTTTACGTCACCGTCCGAAAACAAAAGGTGTGCAAAGTCATAATCTGTCATGCTTTCGATATGGTCTGCGATATTCTCTGCCACAGGAGATCCGTCTTTGCGAAGTTCGTCAATGACACGGAGCAACCCACGCTGCTTGCTCTGGGTGACAGAACGGATAGCACGCCTTAATACAGGGAACTTCTCACCGTCACGACTGCTGATACCCGTTAAAAAAGTGAGTATGTCGATTGCCAGACTTTCAGCGTCCTTTGTACGCTTCATAATCACATACGGGTCAAGAAGTCCTTTGTTCTTATCCTCACTGGTAAGATTTACAATCTTAATTTCATTTGCAATATCGGGTAAGGTTTCCTGCCAGTTGCCACGCTCTGATTTTGGGTCTACAATGACTGCTTTTCCTCCGAACAACACCGCATAATAAATAATGAGGTTGTTACAGAATGACTTTCCACCACCAAGCGAACCAAGAAAAGCAGCCGCAAGAGCATTTGTCACTGAACCCTTCACGCCCTGTGCCGCAAGGCTGGGTTTCAGATAGACATTTTTTCCTGTGTCAAGATTGTAGCCGATATAGATACCGTCCGTTTCCCCAAGCTGCTGTGTCGCACCAAATCCAAGTCCAGCGAGAAAGTCCGAAGTGACATACTGGATATAATCATTGATATAACGCTTGCTTGATGGAATAAATTCACCGTGAAGTCCTAACATATCACCGAATGGGCGAACCAATTTGACGTTCAAATCGTCGTAGAAGTCCTTGACTTCATCACAGCGTCTTTTCAGTTCGTCCAGAGAATCCGCCGCCACACGGATAACGTAAGAGAGCTTATACATAGATTCTTTGGACTGGTCGAGATTGGTTTCCAGCTCATTGACCGAATCCAGAGCGTCCATAACATTACTTCCTGTTTCGTTGTTGGATTCCCAAGCATGGTTATCTAAATCTTTCAGCTCTTTCTTTTTGTTCCGAACCGTTGTCAGAGCTTTTTTGTTCGTAACGATTTCTACATTCATGGAAGTGGAAACAGGGAACGTGAATTGCTGTTGCTGGTAGTAAAAGATTTCACTTGATGGAAAATCCAGTTCACCCACGATATTGTTAATCGTGAAGTAGTCAACATACGTTGTCTGATCTTCACGCTCAATCCTTAAATATCTTTGCTTTTCTTCAATCATGCAGCGTGTAGGTCGGATAAGATCATATCGTTTTACCAGTGTTTCTTTTTTTAATTTCTTTACTGGCAGCTCATAGGAATAATCACTGTATGCAATGCCCGTATTCCCGTAGATATGTTCCAAGAGATAACCAAAGTCGTTTTTATCCAATCTGCGGAACTGAAAGCGGCGTGAGATTTTACTTTCCAACAGCTTTTCCATCTTCATGTAGCGGCTGATTTCATCATTGCTCATGGAAACAAAATCGCCCATCAGCTTGTGGTTGACTTCATAGATAAAATCTGCAAAGGTCATAGCCGCTGATTTTCGCATGGATTTCAGATTGATTTCTTCCTCATTTACCAGCAGCTTGAAGCCAAGAAAAAAGCGGTAGTCAATCTGATTTTCCCCAATCATTTCAACCAACGCTTCGGTCTGTTCGTCTACCTTTTTACAGGCAATCTCTTTTAACCTGCCTGTGATTCCTTTTTTGGAACGCTCCTGCATAGCACGCAGGCTGTCCTCTGTGGCAATCTGTAAGGCATGGATTTTTCCGTCGCGGTTCTGGGCGATAAGCTGGCGGAAGTTATCATGTACCATGTACTTTTCTTCTGGTGACAGGAACGAATAATTGTAAGGCGTCAGCTCATAGTAAGCGAAGCACTCACCGTCATGGTTGAACACCAGATTGTTTTCAATATATTTAATCGGGAACATACATCACACTCCTAACTGTCGTAATAATAGGATTGAATTTCTCCTGTTTCAGTTTGATAGCTTTTCCGGCATAGGTCACTTTTGGACGGAGCAAAAACGAGATACAGGATTTTAGGAATCCGAATGGTTTCTTTCCGTCAAAGGTCTTTTGTGACACAAACCAAGTGAACGCTACAGGGATTCCAAAGTATTTGAGGAACGCTCCGTCAATCTTGGAAAGCGGCGGCAGCTCCCCAAAAAGAATCACCACGAACAGCGACAGGACAAACCAAGCCATCTGGCTGAATGTGAGAGGGAACGGGAGCTGGAAGTCGTTGATAGCGTAAATGACTTTTTCCACGCTCCATATGCTTGTATAGCTTTTGATTTTCTTCAAGTTTCACAGCTCCTTTCTTTGAAGATTTTTCTTTACATGGAAACAGCAGCCTGTTTTCACAAGCTGCTGCATAAAAAATACCAGTGTTATTTCACTGGCTGATATATTGATATTCAGTTGTAATTGTTAGTACGGACATTCAAACACGCCATGATTGGTGACAACAAATCGCCCCTCCAAATCAAGGTCACGCCCGTAGGATTCATAGTCTATGTAGCTGCGGATTCTTTCTGGTATCTCCCCCAGACTTTGAAGTTCGTCTATGAAGTAGTAGGCAACGTCTGTCATATCGTCACAATCGGGGTATTGGATAATCTCGTCTGCGTGTTCGCACAATTCCTCCAAGCTGCTGTAATAACAGAGCAGCTCTGATAATTCGTCCTGTATATCTTCTGGTAAATCCTCCACCATTTCACACAGGCGGTTGACTTCCTCAATGGGTGTGTATTCGTCAATCTCAAAGGGCAGCTCATAATCATGGATTGCGTATTCTTCGTATTCGTCATTCAAGCCGATACGTTCTGCCATTTCGTCATAATCAATGGGCGGCGTAAACCATGCACCCACAAGTTCACCCTCATTGTATTTGCCGAGATTCGCAATATAAACCTGCATTTCTTCGATACCATATCACCCCTTTACTGATAACGGAATACACCGCTGGTTGTGAAAAGGTATCGGTCGTCCATTTCCAGCTCGTTTCCGTAAGAGTGATAGTCGATATGTTTTAGAAGTTCGTGGGGAATCTCACCGAAAATGTATTCCTCACAGATAAGGTATTCTGCAAGTGCCGCACCATCACCCACATCATAAAAGCGTATCTCGTCCTTGTGGTCGATAAAGTCCTCGAAACTGTCAAACCACTTCTGCTGAATGGCTTTCATCTCATTACCGATAGGTGTACCCTCTAATTCCAATACCATGCGGCAGTTGGCGTTGATTTCCCAGAGTGGCATATCGCTGTGTATATCAAAAGGCAGCTCATAGTCTGCAATCTCAATCTGTTCCTCATGCTCAACGCCTAATTTTTCTTTCACTTCCTCAAAATCTACAGGACAGTTAAACCAGTCGCCAGCGTATTCTTCGTCACCATCCTGGTAAGGTTTTGTATTGTTTAAGAGATAGATTCTCATTTCCTGCAAGGCTTATCACTTCCTTTCTTCCTTTCCAGTATTCCCATTATAACAGCATAATCTACACCGAACACATAATGAGAAAACTTTTCTAACTGTTCTTTTGGATATGCTGTCGGTGAAAGTCGTTTGATTTCTTCCCACACCGCACGTTTACGGTAGGGCAAATCGGAAATATTTTCACAGCCGATACAGTCTTTCATATCCTCAAAAATATCTGTTTTCATGTTGTCCTCCAATCTTAAAAAATTTGCATGAAAAAAGCAGCAAACCGTTAAGATTTACTGCTTGAATTGTGCTACTTGTGATACTCTGGAAAAATATTTCTTATATTCTTTTCCCTCGGTATCTTTTACATATGCATAAATTTTTGTTGAACCGTCAAGTTGCATATCATATATTGCTTTTTTAAAATCATTGATGTCATAATATTGGCTTGTTACTTCACCCTGTCCAAGTATGATTTGACTTTCATGTATTGTATGTGTATTTATATATACATGCTTTTTTATTTGAAATCCAATGTTAGAAATTTTAATTTGTCTGTTTCCTACATTCGTAGCTGTGATATGTAGTCCTATTCCCCCAACACTGATAAATGAGCCACCACTTACTATCAGTTTCTTCTTATAAGGTAATCTTGCTGTATGTATCGAAACTATAATTGCAATTATGCTTACCAAAAGTGTTAAGGCTGACAGCAATATAGTAGCAAACCCATTATTTGAATTACACCAAGTAATTATTTCTTTCACCATTCATGCTCCTATTCTGGAATAATATCTGCTAATTCATCTTCAACATCTATACCATATGCTTTTGCAATTTGACCTATCATTACGCCAAAAACACCTCTCAATTCGCCAACAGCAGATGTAAAAATCATGTTGTCAAGCGTTCCGGGTTGACATGCGTGACAACGATATTCTTTTTTATTTGGAATCTTATTTAGAAATTTATTACATGAGCTTCGCATGGCTCTTATATATCCATTTAAATTAGAATTTTCGTCAACATTTGGTAATTCAGAGGTTAAATAATTTTTAATTTCTGTTACAGATGTTATACAAGGGCATAAGGATTCATAATCTAATTCTTGATATAAAACTCGACGTGGCTCAAGAAAGATAATAATTCTGCGAGCGATAGAACGCTCTGTGTCAACTGGATTCCATGAAATTCCAAAAACAGGGCAACTAATACCAGTTAATCTATTTGCTAATTCTGTAAACCTCATAATATATACGTCCTTTCATTTTTATATATATTATATCAATTTACAGTCCAGCAAGCAATCTTTCTATGCACCGATAATCTTGTTAAATAGCTGTAACAGTACGTCTTTTACACCAGCGGCATTGAATACCAAGCCGACAGCGATTAAGGCAATCACCAAGAACCCGATAAGTTTGGAAAACTCACGCTTGAATCCAAGATATACCCCGATAACAGCGATTGCCATAAGCACTAAGCTCTGTGCATTACTTAAAAACCAGTTGTATAAGTTCTGTCCGAAATTCATTATTTTTTTCTCCTTTCCATCATTTCAATTTCTCTGTCTGCCGCTTTACCAGCCTGCATAAGACACATAGTAACCACTCCGATACCAGCACCAAGCGATACCAGAAATAAATCAAATAATAAATGCTTCATGTTATCATTTCTCCGTTTCTGTAATGATTTCCTCTGTGGAAGTTGTTTGTTGCTCAATGAGTTTCCTGTGACGCTCGGTGAGCTTCGCATGGTCTAAAATATCTTTGAGATACGTCGTACCGTTGGTACTGTCTATCTGCTGCAAGACTTTCCATGTAGGAGCTACCTGTCTGCTTATCCAGTTCAGCGTCCTTGTGAGTGTGTACGGTTCTGGTTTGGTCGTCAGTTTCAAACGCCCACGATCAGAACCGATAAAGTACGCCCATTTTTCATTGGTTTTCCATTCGCTGCGCCGCTTCTCCACCTCCTTGTCAGCGAATCTCATATAGCGGTTGATAATATCAAAAGCGGTACGCTCTGCGTCATAGTAGGTCAGCAGGTCACGCACCGCATAATAGGCTCGCTCATTTTTCAGCCGGATTTCAAATCGGTTCTTGATTTTCGTATCTTCAATCGGAATATCATATTTGACGTATTGCTCATAGTCCTTTTCATAGATACAGAAATAAACCTCCGATTTGAGCGAACCGATATAAAGCGTATTTCCCATACCGTATCTATCCTGTTCTTTGCTTCTCACCAGCTCACCGCTGCGGTAACTCTTGAAGCTGCGGAATACGGAAATACATTCTTCATGGTTGCATTTTTCTGTCAGCTCTGGAATATCTAAGATTCCTGCCATATCATTGATGGCGAGGTCAAGACGTTTCATCACACCTCCCTCCACCAGAGCGTCCATGAGAAAGTCATACCAGCTCCTATGCTGTGCCAGCAGATAACTTTCCATCTGCCGACAGCCTTTGCCTTTCAGCTCCAACAATGTGCCTTTTTCCTTATCGGGTGAAGCCAGCACAAACACATCACCAAGCACATAATGTTCCGCATAGGAGTAAAACCCGTAATCCTCATGTATCATCACGTCAAACCGAAGTTTGAGAATATCCTCAACCACATGCCTAACGTTCTGTGTGGGGAATCGGATTCTGACATAATCAAAGACCATTTCCAGCGGATTTTCTGGATTCAATTTTTCAAGAGCGTCCGTGAATTTCCCCTTGATTTCTTCCGTCAAGGTTACTTTTCCAGCTTCAATCCTGCTGACGTATTCTCGGCTGACACCAGCCATGACAGCAAGCCGATTCTGGGAAACACCGTACTGTGTCCGTTTTTCTTTCAAATCCTTTATCCATTCGGTATCATTCAGTAAAAATCCCTCCAATCGAAAAGGAATGTGACAGTTACCGATTTTGTCACACTCCCTTGAATGTTTGAAAAGTCCGCTGTTTCAGCGGCTTTTCCGATATTAAATTGATTGTTTCCTGTTGATTTGTGCCCCCCTGTTAGATAACGGGGGCGAATGGTTGGTGTGGCTTACGCCACCCCAACACAGGCTAGTCCGTACCTGCGGCTTTCGCTTCGCACGCCGCCTGTCCGTCCTGCCTGTTTTGTGACAAGCTCCCTATCTCTTTTAGAAAATCGTGTCCTTTGGGTACAAGGGGAGTGTAAAATTCAGATATGACACTATTTCCTGTATCAACGTAGCCACGTCCTTTGATCTGTTTCAGAAAAAAGTCCTTGTCTACTTCCCCGAACATCATACTGTAACCAAGCTCCGACATACGCCCCAATGCCACACGGAAATTGAACTGGTCACGGATTCCATCACCTAAATATTTTGCGTCTGGTCGCTGACAGGCAAGAATCAGAAAATATCCTGCCTGTCGTCCGAGCATGACTATCTGTTTCAGTTTGTTAAGGACAGCGGCATTTTCCTTTGTCGTCAGCATTTCCATAAACGCCACATATTCATCAAAGATAAGGAAGTGGGGCGGCAATCCTAAATAGGCGTAATTTTCACCTGTCTTGTAACCATCTAACTGTTTCATGTTTTCCGAGCGTTCCATCATGCCATCATAAAACCTGCCAATACAGGCGGTTATATCTTCTTTCTTGTTATAGACTTCTGGCATGACAGCAGATAAATCCGCAAGGTCAGCGTTCTTCGGGTCTAACACATACATGACCGCATTGCAGCGGAGCAGAGCTTCAATGATAGTGAGGATAAAATAAGTTTTCCCTCCGCCAGTGCCACCAGCAATCAGCATATGGGGGAGCTTGTCATACTCCCACCAGACATTTTTCATCAAACGTAAGCTGCCATGTTCTGCTTGCACTTCATTGATAGTGATTCTATTAGCGATAGTGTCATAAAGTAAAACATACTCCATATAAGAATCATGCAGCTCTTTTGATACCAGCTCACAGTACAAACCTGTTTCCAGTTTCTTTTCTAAGTGTAGGAGCTGGTCTTGATATTTTCCCAATGTGATTTCTGTACGGATATACAATAGCCCATGTTCCATACGGTAATACAGTTTTGGGAAATAGGTGATTTTTTCTTTCTTGTTGGACGCTGACAAGTCTTTGAAGAATCCACTGTCCTGTGTCGTTTCCGATTCATACCAGCCATTTTCTAAAATCATGCGTGCCAGCTTTTGACGGTGATAGAGCTGCTTTATCTTGTCATACTGGAATCTGTGGTATAAAATAGCAGCAAACACACAGACTAAAGTCGCCACAATGACTGTTACTATCATATATGGTGTGACCGTAAAATGGACGCTGCCATCTTGTAAAAAACTAACTGATTTCCAATCAGTAATTATGATTGTCTTTAGATTCAGCAGCATAATCATAGCAAAGAACAGAAGAAACAGCGAACCAGCCGAGAAACGAAAAACCAGTGATTTGTCACTGGCTCTGATTCGGTTTCCACGTTTATTGAATTGCAAAATATCCTCCTTTCCATAAAAAAAGCAGCAAACCTTATAGATTTACTGCTTGTGTGATGTTGAATATTAAGCTGTGTAATTAAGGATAAATAAGAATTTATTTGTTTCTTTGTAAAATAAATTTTCTCCATTTTAATTTCTGACAACTGTCTATGCCTGTATTATCAACATTATGCAATATAATTAGTTAATTGTATACCAAGGTACAGCCTGTATCCCTTTGGGATGACCAAATGCTGGATATACATCATTTCCTTTGATTTGATACCAAGGTGCAGCCTGTATTCCCTTTGGATGACCAAATGCTGGATATATATCATTTCCTTTGATTTGATACCAAGGTGCAGCCTGTATTCCCTTTGGATGACCAAATGCTGGATATATATCATTTCCTTTGATTTGATACCAAGGTGCAGCCTGTATTCCCTCTGGATGACCAAATGCTGGATATAATGATTTCATAAATAATCCTCCTTACATATCTAATACATTACAGCTTAATTTATGAAAATATTATATACTTATTCAATACCACAATCAACTAAAATCATTCAGCTTATTTCTTATGCTGTTGCGGATTGTTTAGAGCATGGTTATTTTCCGACGGTCTGTTCTTCAAAACAATATCATCTGCTTTGATATACCAGTCAACATCTGCACCTTGAAACGTAGCGGTTGCCACCGTATCAGCCACAGGGTTGATGATTTCCACCTCTGCATTGTAATCAAATTCCTTTAATGGAACAGAAGCAGGAATACTTACCTGTATCATGCGTCCTTGCTCCTTACATTTCAAATCGTAGGTACGTTCCTTGATTTCTTCAGAAACCGTACCGTCCTCATTCTGGATATGTATCTCACGTCTTAATGCGGAGAATTTCAATACCCCAAAAGTTTTTTCCTTGTCAATGATGATTCCGTTTGCTAATCTCATAATCTTTCTACCTCCTTACGCTTTCACCATATCGTCTGCTGACAAGATATAGTTTGTGAATCCTCTTGTACCGATTTTGTAACCCTCTGCTGTGATTTTGGGATTGATAAGTTTCACTTTTTCCTCTGATTCAAAGTTTTTCTCACCAGCAGAAGCAGGTAGCACCACGATAATATCATCTGCCCTCTGTACGTCCGAATAAAGGTTGAAACTGCGGGAGACTACCGTCATACGTCCGTTGATCCTGCGTTGCTCCACCTTATTCTCACCTGCAAACTCTAAATTCCCGAATGTCTTTTCCATATTTGGGATAACATATCTTAATTCCATAAATTGTTTACCTCTTTTCTTTTTATATTTTATAAATGTTGATTGTGTCATTCTGCTGTTGGGATAATATCTGTCTGCCTGTGAATTATCAAGGGCAAGCGTTGTGCTGAAAGCACCCTTGACAATCCCCATTCAGAAAGATAAATCGTAATCAAGCAGAAGTTAGATATAGTGTCAGCCACAGACTGACGTTTCCATAGATAGGCGGTGAACGGGGCGTTGCTTTCATAAGCTGTTACCTCCCATATCAGTTAAATTTCTTTACTTTGTGGAATCTCTTATATCCGGCAAAGATAAGACCAGCAGCAGAAATTCCCATCATAGCGAATAATGCGACAAATGGTGTATTGTCACCTGTTTTTGGTGAATCGCTTGTCTTTGTTGGTGTACTAGACTCATCTGGTGTGGTAGGGGATTCTGGTTTTTCTTTAATCGTCACAGTCTGCCCCTCGTCCTTGATGTCCTTATGTTCAGCCACTTTGATAGGATTGTCTGGATTGGTTACGTCGTATAATTCTTCAAAAGTGACAAGCTCCTTGCCTGCAAGTTCACTGGCATTTAACGTAAATTCAATCTGAATTTCCATCTGACTATCTGTAGCGGTGAATGTAAGGTCATTTTCTACACGTTTACCATTTACCAAAAGTTCTGCATTTTCAGACTTTACCATTTCCCAACCTTTAAGAGTATATTTCACGCCTTTTTCCAAACCGTCTAAAGTGACTGTATCAACGATAGTTACTTTGTCGGCTGCTTCAATCGTCTTTTCACCTGTTGCCTTATCGGTAGCGGTTGTGTGCATAGTGATGATACGTTCCGTAATCGTCACGGTCTGCCCCTCATCCTCTATGTCCTTATGTTCAGCTACCTTTGTAGGCTCGTCTGGATTGGATAAATCGTATAATTCTTCAAACGTCACAAGGTCTTTTCCTGCAAGAGAAGAAGCATTGAATGTAAAGGCAATCTGAACTTCCATATTGGAATCTTCCGCAGTAAAGATATAATCACTTTCTACAGGTTTACCATCTACAAGAAGCTGTGCATTTTCAGACTTTATCATCTGCCAGCCTTTTAGCTGATATTTTGTACCTTTTTCCAAGCCGTCTAAAGTGACGGTATCAATAACAGTAACTTCTTTACCAGCAACAATCATTTTTTCACCTGTGGCTTTGTCAGCAGCGTTGGTATGAATGGCAATGATTCTTTCTTCAATTCTCACAGTTTGTCCACCGTCCTCAATGTCCTTGTGTTCCGCTACTTTGATAGGCTCGTCTGGATTGGTAAAGTCATACAATTCCTCAAATGTTACAAGGTCTTTACCGCCAAGAGTAGAAGCATTGAATGTATAGGAAATCTCTACTTCCATTTCTGATTTTTTCGCAATGAATGTATAATCGCTTTCTACAGGCTTACCGTCAATCAAAAGCTGTGCATTTTCAGACTTCACCATCTGCCAGCCTTTTAACTGATACTTTGTGCCTTTCTTCAAACCATCTAAAGAAACCGTATCAACTATAGTGACGCTCTTTCCGGCAACGATTGATTTTTCACCTGTAACTTTGTCGGTAGCTGTAGTATGGATAGTAATTTCTGGTTCGTAATCGTCTGTAAGTGTACCTAAATCAACGACCACTTTATTTCTTGACACTACCACGTCAAAGGCTGGAATCAGTGTCATTCCCTTGTTGGAATCGCAGCGTAATTCTTCGATTGTGTAAGTATCATAAAGCAAAGCGCCTTTGCTGTCGTCTGGTGTGGAAGTACCGAACCAGATACCGTCCTCACTGGTTTTGCCAGCGTTAGTATTCTGTTTATGTGATACCCATTCAGAGGAAGTGGAGAACTGACCGTTTGCGTCTGTCACAATGGTATGGCTCTCACCAGTCGTCTTGCTTGTGATCCTAAAGGGAACATTCGCAAGTCGCTTGTGAGTACCGTCACCAATTTTCACACCCTCAATATCCCCACGTTTAATCTGATTGTAGATAGAGTGTGCTTCATCTGTTAAATCCACGATTTCACCGTCATTCACAATGTCAAATTCACGGTCAACCGCACCAGTTGTCAAATATCCTGTCGGACTTTTGGATTCTGAAATTTTATAATGACCGTAAGGAAGTGTGTCAGCGTCAGTAGCAGCGATACCGTCAATACCTGTATGGATTGTCTTGACGACTTCATTTTTGTTGTATAACTTGCCATCTACCAAGACAGCATTATCATTTAAGGAAATGATTGTAAAGGCAGTATCTTTCAAGGTCGCACCGCCCTGTGCTTTCGTATCTTTTGTTTCAAGGTCACGTTTCTGGATTTTCACACCGCCACGAATAACCTTGTCTGATACGGAATACTGGTTGCTGCCGCTTAACGCTGCAAGCTCGCCATCTTCTGTAATCTGTGCTACATAGATACCTTTTATCTGTTCAGAACTTCCGGCAGCCTGCATATAAGCACCGTCCAATAAGTAACCATTTGGAGCAGTTTTTTCTTCCACTGTGATAGTACCAAGCGGTAAGCAGATAGTACCGTTTTGTGTATAGAAGCTATCACCCGATACTTTGTAGGAATCCGCTAATCTTGTGATGTAATGGACTTCATTCTTGCTGTCCTTTTCAGTGATTGTCTTTGTCGTCCATGTGCGTGTTGGCTCTGATGGAAGATTATCTTTCGTATAATATCCGTCATAATACTTCCAGACAAACTCTGCACCCTCTAAAGAAGCATTACCCTGTGGCGTTGCTTTGGAAGTTTCCATGTCAATCTTGAAAAGCTCAACCAAAGTGTCAGTGACTTTTGGTGTATCGCTCACTTTCAAAGTGGCAGTTTCACCAACCTTGACCGTAAGGGTATAGACGTTCTTATCTAACTGGAAACCTTTTGGAGCTTTTGTTTCTTTTACATAATATGTTGCGGCTCTTAATTCCACAGTGTCAGTATTTCCACTGGTATTTGTCGTAAGTGTGGCAACAGACTTCGTGCAGTTTTTATCAGAATAGACACCATAAGTCGCACCAGCGATTGAATAGCAGTCATTACCGTTTGTAACTGTAGTATTACTGGAAGATTTCTGAATCTTGCCATTCCCGACAGCCAGCTTCGCCCAGAACTGTCCTAAGTCCTGCCCCTCACCAGTGTAGATATAACCGCCACAATCGTAGCGGTCTTTGTTTTCTTTAGCGAAAGTCTTTGCATTTTCATAGACTTCTGATTGAATTTTCTCTGACACTTCATCATAGGCAGCTCGTACATTGTTGTAACCCCAACCTAAATGAACGCTCAATCTTCGCCAGACAACGCACTGCTTCAACAGATAAACCTGTTTACTGGAAAGAGTGTGTTTTTCAGCATACTGTTCGACGTATTCCAGATTCAACGCCACATCTGATATTTGGTCGCTGCTCATTCTGTCTTTCGCGTCAACACGATTTTTATATCCAGATTGAAAGTCCGTGTTAATATCTACACAATAGGCAATCTGACCGTCAGCAGTCATTATGCTTTCTTCAAAGCTCTTAATTTCTGTACCGCCATTATCAATCTTGACGATTTTTCCTGCTTTTCCGTCTGTTGTAGTATAGACAGAATCCGCAGCATGAACCTGTGTGACAGGTAGAGCGGTAAATACGGTTGCAAGAGTGAGTACACCTGTAAGCAATCGTTTCATAATCTTTTTCATAATGTTTGATTCTCCTTTCGATTTTGGCTAAAAAAACCTGCTAACAAAAGTCAAGTACTTTTCAGCAGGTTTTTTAAATTATTTCGTCAAGCTATTTTTGCGTACACCAAGAAGGCCGGTATTTTGCTCCAGCCTATACAAACTCATGAACT
>Ga0129317_1001350_pt1 | contig 18553 bp, 17 predicted proteins | sample Cm1ome_FD_94430 | JGI IMG/M metagenome (GOLD analysis project Ga0129317, IMG submission 94430) | Eastern black-and-white colobus group fecal microbial communities from Wisconsin, USA - Cm1105 metagenome | ecosystem: Host-associated > Mammals > Digestive system > Large intestine > Fecal | place... | reverse complement strand
CCGATTTCAAGACATTCGACTTGTCCGTACCCGTAGGCGTATCGTATGAATATAACAATTTTGTGATTGGAGCGATGTACAACATCGGATTAACCAATGTGTTCAGCGGCAACTGGGACGGAGGGGAAAAACCTTCAGCCCGCAACAGCGTGTGGCAAATAACTCTCGGATACAATATTGAATTGTAGAACACCGTTCATACATGCTGAAAAATTTTGCAGAATGCAGTATTTTGCGTATTTTTGCAGAAATATTTAAAATGCTGGCTAATGAAAAAGTATGAAAATAATAGAATATAAAAATTGTATAAGGTTGCTATTGGCCTGTTGCACTGTTTTGTCAGGGCTTTCCTCCTGCAAAGGACAGATTTCTTGCGGGAATACGGGAGTGGTGAAATATTTTGTCTTTTCAGATGATGCAGAAGAAAAGTATGTTTATTATGTTGAAAAGTCAGGTTATACTACAGAGAATGTCTTTGTGTTCTCAAAGCATAAAGGGCACGTAGATGTCATGGCAGACGGAATGGTCAGATACGAGCCAACTTACGAGCCTGCTTCTATTGATGAGGACACTGTTGCCGCAGTTGTAGTACATAATGCACCAAAACGGAAAGAACCGAGAAAAGTTATAAGTTATAAGGAATACTTGGAAGAACTTCGGCTATGTATGGAACAGGCATCGGAGAATTGTGAAATAGACTCTCTGCGATATATAAGATGCTGCCTGGATGATTTTTGTGATATAGGGGTTGAAGTTACCAACAAGATAATAATGGGGAAAGGGGAAATAACATCCCGAAAAGAGATAGACAGTCTCATTGCAGCGACTTCGCTCCAAGGGGATTTGAATGCCACCTTGGCACCATTTCACTTACATGTTGAATCGATAAACTCAGATGACGATATTTTTGATATATCTTCCAAATATTTCCGAAAGATTAATCACATAAGTCCTCATCTGAAAATACCAGAGTTTATTCTTGTGATTCCTATCACCATAACGGTTAGCATGGATAATGCAGATGGACAAGATTGAAAATAGGGAACAATAAATGATGCAAAAAAATTTTGCAGAATGCAGTATTTTGTGTATTTTTGCAGAAATATTAAAAATACAGGCTAATGAAAAAGTATGAAAATAATAAAATATAAAATCAGCCGTTATGGCAGCAAGCCAATGCATGGAGCACTTATAAATGAAGGGGAACAGTGGCTTTGCACAAAAGACAATGTTGTTGATTATGTTCTTGACGGCATCATGTTCACAAACAAAAAATACATCCGGAATATACATGATGCAGAGTCGACAGAACAAGGAAAAATGATGTCACAGATTATCCCGCTGAAATATACTCAATTCCATGGCGACAAAGAACTTCTCAGTGGTGTAAACCTTGATGACTATCATGAGTTCTTTTGCAACATTATGGCTTTAGGAAAACTGATTGAAATAGGAATGGCCAAGAATGATTCCATTTATGTCGGTACAATTTATGAGGTACACGACAAGTCTTTTATAGCGGACTTAATCGACACCGAGGCAAATCATGATGATATGATGAGAATACCGTTTGACAGGGTGAGATATATAAAGCTGAATACGGATTATCTCAGTTCTCTGGAACTTTTCATCGAAAATAAGGTGTAAAAACGAGAATATGTATATGAAATATTTGTTTTTTATTGTTTTATTTGGTCTTTTCAGTCAGGAGTGTGTAGGTGCCACATGCATGCTGAATGTAAAGATTCAAAATGCAAAGGACATAAAACACGCCAGACTTTCGTATATGAAAGAGGACGGTCAGGGCAACATCCATCAGGTGGTTGTGGATTCAATTCCGTTAAATAAAGAGGAATTCTTTTATTCAACCGATGTGGATGACATAACGATGGTTAACATTTGGTATGACGCACACGAGTTTCCAGTTGTCGCCTATTTGGAACCGGGACATAACACAACGGTATTTATTAACACACAAGTTCCCTATAACTACAGTATGAGCGGAACATCGGTGGACGGTCAGATGAAAGACTATCTGTTTGCCCTATATAATATCAATAAGGTGTGTCATGAGACGCTGAAACTTGAAAACGACATAAAAAGCAAGGCAAAAGAAGAAAAACACAGGGACTTAAAACTGGATACAGACATCCAGCTAAGCAGTATTGCCGAAAAACGTGACAGTATATTCCGTGTAAAAATAAAACAATGCCTTGCATTTGTGGAAAAGCATGTCAACTGCGCTATTTCTGCAGATGTGCTTGGATGGATCCTGGATTATGACTGGGGAGAAAGCACTGCCGTATCAACACTATACAAAAGGCTCCCTGACAAGACCGTGATAAGCTTACAGGGTAAGGTGCTGGGGGCAAAACTGGAAACGGCAAGAAGGACATCCTGTATAAGAGATGGGCATAGCGGTGATTTTGCGCCAAGCATCAAAGTAAAGACCATCAACGGTGATATGTTTTATTTGGATAAGATGAAAGATAAAAAACACGTGTTGCTGTTACTGTGGTCAAGTTGGTCCATGGATACAGATATCAGGAAACAGCAAATAAATGAATTACGCCGCGTATATACAAAATATAAAGATAAGGGACTGGAGATAGTAGGCATTTCTGCCGACTATGACTCAACAGCATGCAAAAAGAGCATTGCACAGAACAGAATGGATTGGGTCCAGACCATCGACAGAGAATGGGATGCCGTGTTCCAACAAGAGAGAATGCCAAACTTCCTATTATATCCCAGGACAGAAATTCCACAATACTATTTTATAAATAAAGAGGGGCGCATTACCAATATTTGGCAAGAGTTCGGAGCAAGAGAAAGTAAGACAGTGGAGAATGATATAAATCGGTCTTGTAATTTTAGGAATATCGTCGTTCAATTTACTTTTCAGAAATATAAAAAATGCATACAAACGAAAAGGTATGAAAATAATAAAATATAAAATCAGCCGTTATGGCAGCAAGCCAATGCATGGAGCACTTATAAATGAAGGGGAGCAGTGGCTATGCACAAAAGAATTGGAACGGAGGATAGCGGGAAATGGCAAAAACAGAGCATATTAATGTTTTTTATACCATAAATCTGCGACAAGTTCGAAAATTATTGTACTTTTGTAACGAATAACTAAAAAAATATATCAAATATGAAAAAGAATATCATATCTTATGCCAAAGTGATTATGCCGTGCCTCCTGGCATTGTTTGCCGGCTCATGCGGCTCGGACGATGATGACAACAGCATTGGTCTGGAGAACATAACGATAAGCAACTTTCCAAAGATTGACGGCTCCGACTCCACTACGCCATTGCGCAATATATTGATGTGCAAGCTGCTCGGTTTTGGATATGAATGGCAGCAAAGCCCGTTTGTGCAATTTTCTGATGAGGCTCCATGGTTTGTACGGCCAAACTACACCTGCACCGAGGATGAAAGGCATGCGATAATGGGCAAAATGCAGGCAAACAACACCCACCAATCGTTTGTGAACCTGATAGACAACAAGGTGGAGCTGATACTCACGGCACGCGGCATCTCACGCGATGAGAAAGACTATGCCAACGAAAAGGGGGTGACGCTGATAGAGAAAAAAATAGCCAAGGACGCGTTGACATTTATAGTGAATCCCAGCAACCCAGTGAACAGCCTTACAGTGGAGCAGATACAGGCAATCTACACCGGCGACATAACTAGATGGGACGAGGTAGGCGGCAAGGCGGAGACAATGACCCCGTATGTACGCAACCGCAATTCGGGCAGCCAGGAGAAGTTTGAGACCATGGTGATGGCGGGACTGAAGATAAAGGAGTTCCCGGAAATGCAGATAGGTCATACCATGATGACACCTTACTATCAGATACAGGAGGACAAGACAGGCATAGCCTTTACGCCATTTTACTATTACAGCGTGATTGTGGCGAATGAGACCGTGAAGGGACTGGCCGTGAACGGTGTGGCAATGACCAAGGAGAACATAATAAACGCCACCTATCCGTATATAAGTGACGTATATGCCGCTGTGCGTTCCGATATAGACAGAACCTCCCCCGCATACCGTATCTTTGAGTTTCTCACAGCCAAGGGCGGGCAGAAGATTGTGGCTGAGAGCGGATACATTCCCCTTAGCAGCATATATTAGATAAGATAAACCTTGGAATAAATGGAAAACTGAACAGTTCAAATACTATAAGCAAAACAATAACAAGTAAATATACGATAACACAAAAAATGAACGGATTGATGAATTCCTGTTTAACTATTTCGATGATCGAAACAAGCATATTACCTATATTCAATGAATTTTTCACACAAAAAAGATTTAAATAAATGTTTATGGGAAAAGTTTTTTTAAAGAGCCTTTATTCTATAGTGGTTATTTTGTCAATCATTAATCTGTTTACCTCGTGTAGCGATGACAGTGATGATGCACAATCTATGGTTGGAACGGTGTGGATTCATCAATTCAAGCCAGAAGACCATATAGTAGATGGTGCTGCAGGGGCTTTTTATTTTGGCAAGGATAAGGTCGAAGAATATGCATTAGATGAAAATCTAAAGGTTTTGAGGTTAATCCAAACATTGAATTATAAGGTAAAAGGTCAAACAATCGTTATAGGAATCAAAGAAGGGACATTAACCGACAATACCTTGCATTTTGATGGTTATATATATTATCGTTCAAACAAAAGCATAACAGATATATTAACACCTTAAAATTATTCTGGGAAACAAATTCTGCCAGAAAAAGCACATGCTGTGAAAATTGGATTTCCACAGCATGTGGGCTATAAGTTTGAGGTAAACGACAACATACATAATTCTAATAATATAAAAACGAAGGAAAGAAAGGCTTTGAGCCTTTCTTTCCTACTGCCATAATAACCCCTGCAAAATATACTCACAAATATGCAACAAAGATTATATTTATTAAGCATTATTTTCTGTTTTATTCATGTCAAGCTGCCATGATGACAATGAGCCTGAAAACATCTCATGCTCTCAGGACGCTTCAGCGCTGATAAAGAAAGGAATAAGTCTTACTTACTTATGATAAGGGAGAGGTGATTATGAATAAAAGAAAATATTTTAAAGGAAACATGATTAGAAATCAATTCTTAGCAAAAAAATTTGGCAGTTACGGATAATAGTAGTATCTTTCAATAAGATAGGCTGCATCTCGGCATAAAAAATATTAAAATTGCATTTTATATTTTGTTCTGCGCTCGATTTGCACTATCTTTGCAAAGAAATATTAATCATTTAATTAAGGTGAGCATGGCAGAGCAGCGAAATTATCCGATTGGAATGCAGACTTTCGAGAAAGTACGGGAGGAGAATTGTATATACATAGACAAGACAGAGTATGTGTACAGTCTGGCTCACAGCAAGTCCAACTATGTATTTCTGAGCCGTCCGCGCAGATTTGGCAAATCGCTGTTTGTGAGCACGCTTCATGCCTATTTCGAGGGTAGGAAAGACTTGTTCAAGGGACTTGCCATTGACAGGCTGGAGACGGAGTGGACGCAGTATCCAGTGCTGCATTTCGACATGAGTCTTGGAAAGCATTTGGATAAAGAATCTTTGGAGCGTTATCTTGCCAACATCCTGCGTGAAAATGAAAATCGTTTAGGGTGTCCAGGCCGTGAAGGTGATGATGTAAACCTTCGTTTGAAGGACTTGATACTGAATGTTTGCGGGAAGACAGGCCGAAAGGTGGTCATTCTCATCGACGAATACGATGCTCCGCTATTGGATGTCGTTCATGAGGATGGGATGCTGCCAAAGCTCCGCAACGTGATGCGTAATTTCTACAGTCCCCTGAAGGCTTGCGACCCTTATCTGCGTTTCGTCTTTATGACGGGTATCACGAAGTTCTCGCAGCTGAGCATATTCAGCGAGCTGAACAATCTCGACAACATTACCATGGATTCTGAGTATGCTGCCATCTGCGGCATCAGCAAGGAGGAGTTGCTCACACAGATGGCTCCCGACATAGAGCTACTGGCAGAGAATATGGACATTACCAAGGAAGAGGCACTGCAAGAGTTGAAAAACAACTATGACGGCTATCATTTTGCATGGCCTTCGCCCGACATCTTTAATCCTTTCAGTTTGCTGAATGCTTTCAAGAAAGGTAATCTTGACTCTTACTGGTTTGGCACCGGCACACCTGCTTACCTGATAGAGATGCTGAGGAAATTCAATGTGCTGCCACAGCAAATAGGACAAAGAAGATGTGCAGTAGAGGATTTTGACGCGCCAACGGAACAAATTACTGATATCACGCCCCTGCTTTATCAAAGCGGATATATCACTATCAAGGATTATTCGCGCTATTCGAAAGTCTACACGCTTGATGTTCCAAACCGTGAAGTGCGCATGGGGTTGGCAAAGAGCCTTTTGGTAAACTATGTCAGGCGGCCGGCAGAGTTAAGGACTTTGGTGGGCGATATGGCGGAGATGCTGCTCACAGAGGATATGGACGGAGCCCTAAGTCTGATGCAGGAGGTTCTATCCACTGTTCCATATTGCGACAATACTCACTATGAGGGACATTACCAGCAGATGTTGTATCTCATCTTCACTATGTTGGGCTACTATGTTGACGTGGAGGTTCATACCCCAAAGGGACGTGTGGACATTGTGCTGCGCACCCGGCACAGGCTTTATGTAATGGAGCTGAAGATAAACAGCTCTGCAGATACTGCCATGGAGCAAATAGACCTGAAGAAATACGACAAGCGCTTTGCCCTATGTGGTCTGCCTATTGTGAAGGTGGGCATTAGCTTCGACACGGAAACACGCACAATCAAAGACTGGAACATAGAGCCAGAATAATCCTTTTATTATGGATATAAATACTTGTCTTTTTATTCTCTTGATTACTTCAAGATATTTGACGGAGAGAAAAGAGACAGTAACGACGGCTTGCAAAGGTTGGAAACGGCAAAACTGTATTTAGAAAAATACGGTTTGGATGATATGGAGTGTTGTATGTCTGCACTGAAAAAGATATTTGCTGTAGAGATATCGAATGAGAACAATTCCTTTCCAAGCCAAATATTTAATACCCATTTTATAATGTCTGTCAGCACAGGAGGGTGCCTTTTTGAAGAAAAAGATTTTGATGTAATTCAGAAAGTTGGAAAGGAACATGGTGACAGATACCTTTATGTGATCCTGATAAATATAAAAAAGGGTACAGTAACAGATAGCTCCAAACAGTTACTTGTTGAGATTGTTCCATTTATGTAATTAGATAAGATGGAAGATATTGCTGTGCTGTAATAAATTTAGTATATACGGGATATAATGGGAAAAGTAAAACTACAACATTTTACAATCATTTTACTGTTTCTTGTCTGCACATCAAGTTGCGCAGACAAGAACAGCATTAGTATTGTTGAGCGCAAAAATACGATGAACGATGTCTTTCTTTAAGTTTTCAGCATATAATGTTGTGGATGACGGTATGCCAATTCCTAAAAAAATAGTAAGGGCAACAATATACTTGATATTGAATTAATTTGAATTTAACGCATAATAAATTGTAAGTTGTTTTTACACAGTCCGCTGTATTTCTTACACAGACTGTGTGGTCGTTTACTACTGACAAGCTGGCGTCCGAGATGTACACCTACAATGTGATTGTTGACGGAACAATGATGCTCGACCCTGCCAATGTGTATGTAAACCGCGATGTGGCTTCGATGACAAGTCTCTTTATGCATACTCAAACGCGGGGTGTCACGATTCGTGACACCCCGCGTTTGAGTATAGAAAAAATGATTTAAAACTCCGCTCTGATTTTCGCTGCTATCTCCTGAAACTCCTCATCGCTGAGCTTCAGCTTGGGATTGCTAAACAGCATATCCTTCTCGCTCTGCATGGGAACAAGATGTATGTGGGCATGCGGAACCTCAAGACCAAGCACAGCCATTCCAACCTTGATGCAGGGGAATGCCTTCTTGATGGCTGTGGCAACCTGCTTGGCAAACACAGTCATCTCGGCAAGGTCGGCATCGCTGAGGTCGAAGATATAGTCGGTCTCCTCACGTGGAATGACGAGCGTGTGCCCCTTTACCAGCGGATTGATATCGAGAAAGGCATAGAACTTATCGTTTTCCGCCACTTTATAGCTGGGAATCTCACCAGCTGCAATCTTTGAGAATATTGACATAACGGTAATGATTTTAGTAAACAATATGAATTTGACGGCTATTCTGCCAAACTGATTTTCTCTATACGCAAGGTTACGGTGCCACGCGGTATCTTTATTTCTACCACGTCACCCTCTTTCTTGCCGAGCAGTCCCTGTGCGATAGGTGTTTTTATCGAAATCTTACCCTCACGCAGGTTTGCCTCGCTCTCACTCACAATGGTGTAGGTCATCTTAGCCTTGGTGTTGACGTTTGTCATCTCCACCTTGGTGAGAATCTGCACCGAGTCAGTGCTCAGGCGGCTCACATCCACAATCTTAGCCTCCTGGATGGCGAGCTTCATCTGATTTATCTTTGTCTCAAGATGAGCCTGCGCCTCCTTGGCTGCATCATACTCTGAGTTCTCACTGAGATCGCCCTTGTCGCGTGCCTCGGCAATAGCAGCCGATGCCTTGGGGCGCTCTATACTTTCCAAACGCTGTAGTTCGGCCACCATCTTGTCGTAGCCTTCCTGTGACATATATGCCATAATATTTTCTTTTTAAAATTAATACTCTAATATTCTGTTATTCAAAAGCTTTATCCAAAAGCGATAAGATATTAAAAAAATAGAATCCCGGCAGCATCATCACCGGAATCCCTATCCATCTACGCTATTGAATATTTTTTGCAAAGATAAGCAAAATAACTCACAGGACAAAGAAACAGCCTGTGTTTAACATTTAATTAACAAATTTGAAGCAAAAGCTCCTGCGTGACGTGAATACTCAACGCTTAAAAAACGTTGCTATTGGCAGCATAATGACCGCAGCAAGAGTTACTCCGATGGTGTTGGCGGCAAAATCGAGCCAGTCGCCCGACCGTGTGGCGGTGCAATAAGCCTGAAGCAGCTCCAACACTCCGCCCATGATTGCCGGCAATAGCCATGCCCAAACAAAAAGTCTTACTGCCGAATATTCACTACGTCTGTGGCAACGGAGATATTCTATCCATATCACACCGCACAAACCGCCGTACATTATGAAATGTACCCACTTGTCGGCAAGCTCCACCCCTGGCACCTCCACCTCTGGCATCTTCATCAGCGAAAGTACCCAAATCACAGCTGTGCATAACAGCGAAAAGGGGTATTTTCTTGTTTTTTGATATAAAAATTGCATATTAACTTAAATTTTGGCGCAAAATTAATATATTTTTTTTAATTTTGCAACCGAATATGAAAAAATATCAGATGGCAAAGTTAGAAAGAGCGAAATTTGGTAGCAAGATGGGCGTAATCCTTGCTACAGCAGGTTCAGCCGTAGGTCTGGGCAATGTGTGGCGTTTCCCGTTCATGGCAGGGCAGAACGGCGGCTGCGAGTTTATACTTATATATATAATATGTGTGCTTGTGCTCGGCATTCCGTGCATGGTCAACGAGTTTATTATTGGCCGTCATGCCCAGGCAAACACTGCACGTGCCTACCGTAAGCTTGCCAACGGTACGCCGTGGATGCTCGTGGGCTATCTTGGAGTGCTCACAGGATTTCTCATCACCGGCTACTATTCCATAGTATCTGGATGGTGCCTGCAATATGTCTATGCCTCCGCCACGGGCAACCTCACTGGCGGACCGGAAGAGATAAGCCGTTATTTCGCCGAGTTCTCACAACACCCCATAAAGCCAATACTTACAGGAATATTGTTTCTCGGCATCACCCATTTTGTGATAGTGAAGGGAGTGCGCGACGGCATTGAGAGAGCATCGAAGATGATGATGCCCACGCTGTTCATACTTCTGCTCATCATTGTGGGTGCATCGTGCATGCTGCCCGGTGCCGAGAAAGGCATAAAGTTCCTGTTCAACCCCACGTTCAGCAACATCACTCCCGATCTTTGCCTTGCCGCGCTGGGGCAGGCATTCTTCTCGCTCAGCCTTGCCATGGGCTGCATCTGCACATACGCCTCATATTTCAGCCGTCACACCAATCTTCTCACATCGGCGATACAGATTAGCGTGATTGACAGCATCGTTGCCATACTTGCCGGACTGATGATATTTCCTGCGGCATTCTCGGTGGGAATATCACCCGATGCCGGTCCGTCGCTGATATTCATCACACTGCCGAATGTGTTCAACCAGGCTTTCACCTCAATGCCCATTGTGGGCTATTGCGTGGCTCTGATGTTCTATGCGCTTCTGTCGCTGGCGGCACTCACCTCGCTCATCTCGCTTCATGAGGTGAGCACGGCATTCCTCAACGAGGAGTTCCGGCTGGGACGCAAGACCGCCGCAACGATAGTGACTATCAGCTGCGGACTGATTGGCGCCGTGTGCTCACTGTCGCTTGCCGACTGGAGCGGGCTGCAACTCTTCGGTATGCCGCTGTTCGACATATTCGACTATGTCACCGGACAGATATTCCTGCCCGTCGGCGGCTTCCTCACCTGCATGTTCATAGGCTGGTATGTTCCACACAAGGTTGTGAAGGAAGAGTTTACCAACTGGGGCAGACTGCGTGGCGGGCTGTTCCACACCTACATATTCCTTGCCAAGTATTTCTGTCCGCTGGGAATGGTTCTTATATTCCTCAATCAGATAGGAGTAATTTAAGAGTGAAGAGTGAAGAATGAAGAGTGAAGAATTATGAACAACAGAGGAAACTTTGGTTCAAGAATAGGACTGGTGCTCGCCACTGCCGGTTCGGCTGTGGGGCTGGGCAATATATGGAGATTTCCGTTTACCACCGGACAGAATGGCGGTGCGGCATTCATCATTATATATATAATATGTATACTGATGCTCGGACTGCCGGGCATGATAAGCGAGTTTATCATCGGCCGTCATGCCGCCACCAATGCAGTACGCGCCTATGGTGTTATTTCAGGCAAGCGTGTGTGGCGCGTTGTTGGAGTGATGGGCATACTTTGCTCCACCATCATTCTTGGATTCTACAGCGTGGTGGCAGGCTGGTGCCTTCAATATCTGTATGCCTCGGTGGCAGGACAGATAAAGGGTGACAGCAGTTATGTGGCACGCTATTTCACCGAGTTTTCGTCAGACATAGCCATGCCTGTAGTGTGGGCAATGGTGTTTATCATCATCACCCACTTTGTCATAGTGAAAGGTGTGCGCAAGGGCATTGAGAAAGCATCGAAGCTGATGATGCCTACACTGTTTGTGCTGCTGCTCATCATCGTTGCGGCATCGTGCATGCTGCCCAACGCCATAAGCGGCATAAAGTTCCTGTTTTATCCCGATTTTTCAAAACTCAGCAGCAATGTCATGCTTGAGGCACTGGGACAGGCATTCTTCTCGCTCAGTCTCGGCACGGCATGCCTGTGCACCTACTCGTCATATTTCAGCAAGCGCACCAACCTTGTGAACGCCGCGCTGCAGATAGCACTGATTGACACACTCATAGCCGTGCTTGCCGGACTGATGATATTCCCGGCGGCATTCTCCGTTGGAGTAAAGCCCGACGCAGGTCCGTCGCTCATCTTCATCACCCTGCCCAATGTGTTCCAGCAGGCTTTTGCGTCAATGCCTCTCGTGGGATATGTCATCTCCATACTTTTCTATGCCCTGCTGGCGCTCGCAGCCCTCACCTCAACCATCTCTATGCACGAGATAGGCACGGCGTTCTTCCATGAAGAGCTGAAGCGTCCGCGACGCCATGCCGCATGGATTGTCACCATCACGGCAATAATGATTGCCATCGTCAGCTCACTGTCGTGCGGAGCCTATCCGCAACTTACGGTCTTCGGCATGTCGATGATGGACTTCTTCGACTTCCTCACAGCCAACATACTGCTGCCTGCGGGAGCGTTGCTCACCTGCATCTATGTGGGGTGGGTGGTGCCGCGGAGCACTGTGATGACCGAGTTTACCAACCGTCATACAGTATGTATCAGGCTGTTTCCCGCATTCCTCTTCATGGTGCGCTTCGTGTGTCCTATATGTATCACTCTGGTTTTTCTTCACCAGTTTGGAATAGTATGATTTCAGTTGACGAGTTGACAAGTTGACGAGTAAACGAGTGGAGGAGATATGTATTACAATCGCAATGACCGTAAAGTGCTGCTGTGGCTGCTTGCCACCATTGTGACGTGTTGCGTGGCATTCTTTCTGTTCGACAGATACGATACCAACAATATCGCAGAGTCGATGAACGACTCGCTTGAGATTGACAGTACTGAGGAATACGGCAAGGGCTACAGCCGATACAACGCCAACAACAGCCGCTATGCCCGACAGCGTGCTGAATATCAGCAACAGCTGAACGACGACCTGAAAGAGCTTGAAGCCATTGATGACATACAAACGGGACGCGCCGAACTGTTCTCCTTCGACCCCAACACGGCAAGCGCAAAGGATCTGCTGCGCCTTGGACTGAAACCATGGCAGGTACGCAGTCTTCTGAAATACCGCACTCATGGCGGCACATTCCGCAATCCTGAGGACTTCGGCAAGCTCTACGGTTTGTTGGCAAAACAATACAAAACGCTGTTGCCTTACATAAAGATTGACCGTGAGCAGTTTATGCCGGCATCAGAAATAGTGGAGAAAGATCCCTTCGAGCCTGTATATGTCTCACGAGACACATTTCCCAAACAAAAGAAGATTAGAGTGGGAGAGACTGTCGACATTGCCATCGCCGACTCCACCGCACTGAAGACCGTGCCCGGCATCGGCAGCTATTTTGCCCGCAGAATTATCCGCTACCGCAACGAGCTTGGCGGTTATGTGTCGGTAGACCAGCTCAACGAAATCAACGATTTCCCTCTTGACTCCAAGAAGTTCCTCATCGTAAAGAGCGTTGCCGTGAAGAAAATCGACATCAACAAAGCCACCCTTGTGCAGATGAAGCGCCACCCGTATATGGGATTCTTCCGTGCCAAGACCATCATCGACCACCGCAGGGAACACGGACAGATACACAGCATTGACGAGCTTTCCTACAGCAAATATTTTCCTGCGGATGCCATACAGCGGCTGCTGCCATACATTTCAGCGGAGTAGGTAGACAGATTTACTGCTTTTTTCCAACATCCGCAAATTTTCTCCCATGTTTTTATTCAGAAAACAGGTCATCCATAGTTACTACGTTTATGAAATCGCCACTATATTCGTTGTGTGTCAAACCGTATGTTGTAATAAGCGTACTATGAATAGCCATCTTTCTGGGAATGTGTTCGAGAAAAATGTTCTTGCGATGCACAAGTTTTGTGTGATAACAAATATGCTTTTATTTTTTAACTATTATTACATCAAATAACCTGTTGGCGGAATTAATTCGCCAACAGGTATCAAATAATGTCAGGGTTATTCAGAAAAACAAGTCATCCATAGTCAGTTCGGCAGTTGTTAAACTGCTATATGTAAATATTATTCTGAAAAATTCCTGCATTATTTTTTTGCGAAATAGAAAATGGAATGGACCTTAAATGCCATTATACGCAAAAAAACAATGAAGTTTTTCACGAACATAGGTGACTTTGCCAACGGAGTTAACTTACTTTTGCAACGGAGTTAACTTACTTTGCCAAATAAGATATGTTCATTTTGCCTAAATAATTATCAAAAAATGCCGTTTTTTGGTACATGTTATGAAGAACGAAACATCAAATATTTCATAAGTACCTAATTATCAATACGATGCAAATACCTGAAATTTCGCTTATTTGAAGCCAAGGATGTGGTTGAATGATTTTACACGATTCTCAGAGAGCCTTTTGTAATAATAAATCCAAATTAGAGCAAAATTACACAAAAGTGTAGTTTTTCTTTGATAGCATAAAGAAATATCGATTTATTGTTGTACATTCTGCAAATTACAACTACCTTTGCACCGTTAAAACAAAAACGTATGACAATGGAAAGATACAACAGAAACAGGATTTATGTTACAAAACAGGAACAGGAGCACATCCGTAACTCCCGCATTCTTCTTGGCGGTGCCGGCATTGGCAGCATTGTTGCCGAATGCGCCCTACGCTTCGGATTCGAAAACATTACAGTAGTAGACGGTGACAAGGTGGAGGAGAGTAACCTCAACCGCCAGAACTATACTTATGAAGATATTGGCAAACACAAGGCAGAATGTCTTGCCCGAAGACTTATGCAAATCAATCCCGAGGCACATATAGAGTGGCACAATACATTTATAGATGAGAACAATGTGGAAACAATCATCAATGGTCACGATATAGCCATAAACGCGCTTGACTTCAAGTCGTCCATTCCATTTATGTTTGACCGTCTTTGCTCAGATAAGAATATCCCCGTGCTTCATCCCTACAATTTTGGATGGGCAGGATTTCTCACCATAATAAAGCCCGGCAGCTATCAGCTCACAGAATTATCAGACAACTATCAGAACTTTGAGCTCACCGTGGCTGAATATGTAGCCCGATGCTGTGCATCATGGATTCCTGCACAGACATGGCTGTCACAAATCATTGACGACTATAAGAACGAGCCCGGCACTCTGCCCCCTCCACAGCTGTCAGTGGCATCATGGATAGCGGCAAGCCACTGCGTGCATGCCATGTTCAACATCGCCACCGGCAAACCTGTGAAATATTTCCCGAAATTTTATTTCTCGTCACTCATGGGTGAATGACACAGCGTTATTATATCAGTCTGTAGTTTATGGCATACGACAATGCCTCGGCTATGTTTCTTACATTCATTTTTGCAAACATGTTTCTCTTGCATGCCTTTATCGTATCCACCGACTTACACAGCCGGTCAGAAATCTCGTTCATGGTATACCCTTGCGTGGAGAGCATCAGCACATCACGCTCAGTATCACTGAGTGCAATACCCGCTTTCTTTATCCATTTATGTCTGTCAAGACTATATTCATAGAAAGTGTTGCACTTCTCTCTTTTCATTATTATATTCCCCGGCTTATCGTGAGCCGACATTGCCACGGTGCACAGTGCCAGCCATACTCTCCCGTCGCCAGTAAGCACAAGCGGCGTTATCCTGTGGCTCACCAGTCGTTGCCTGCGTCCGTTCATCAGATGAAAGTCATAGGTTATCGAATATTCCATACGTTCTTCTGCCGGCAACTCATTTATGAAGTCAAATCCCTTTTTGTTTATCTCTTTCAGCATCTCCAGGTCCCTGTCCGGCACATGATTTATATACAGCTCATAGCCAAACTCCTTTATCCTTTCTGCCGGATGCCCGCAAAGGTAAGCCAGATTATCCGATACATACGCAAACCCCTCCTTAAAATAGTCTATCACATACACACTTTGGTATGTACTTCTTGCAAATGCCTTCACCGTGCTTATCAGGAAGTTTATTTTCTCATAATCCTCTTCCGTTACGCCATGCACGGCATTTGCCGACAAAAAGAAATCTCCTACTGTAGTTGACATAGTCAGTTGGTATTTATATTTGTTTATTTGCTTACAAAAGTACAATTTTTATTTTAGAATTCAATACATTTGTGCCATTTTAACACACAAAAGTGTAATAATTATCAAAATTATCAAAAGAATACACTTTTGTGTCAAAGAAAAAACACCATAAACAAATACTTTTGCAACAGAAACATCAAAATAAAAAATTTATGGAAAAATTAGTTTTAAGCACCAGACAGTACACAATCTGGCAAACCGATAGAGATGGTTTACGTGAAGTTGCAGAATTTGTAGTAATGGAAAACTACAAACATCACAGTGGAGAATACAAAAAAACATCTGCAGTAGATGAGATTATTGACATCTACAATGAAGAACTGGCATATTTCAGCAGTTCGTTTGTTTTTATTGTCCGTAATAACTCCGGCAAGATTATCGGGTCAATAAGAGTTTTCAAATGGGATATGCAGCAGCCGCTTCCATTGCAAAAGCTATTTGGCATCAACCCGCTGACCGCCATCCATTCCAACGGCAACTGCAACTACTGGCACGTTGGTCGCTTTGCCATCGATTCGTTTGCTGGCATATCCACCGTCACCCTGTTTCGTCAGCTCATGATGTATGCCGTTCATCCCATCGTATGCGATGACAACAGTTATATGATAGCCGAAACCGACAGCAAACTGCTTCGTGTAGTAAATGCCCTCGGCATAGAGACTATCCGTTTGGGACAGTCGGTCAACTATCTTGCATCCGAGACAGTGCCGATATATTCAAGCAAACAGGGACTTATGGCATTTTATAACCATAACCAGCATCTCTTTCAAGCATCCTAATATACACTTTTGTGTAGTTTTTCAGCCTTGATGTTGAGAAATACACTTTTGTGTCAAAGAAATATTTGGAGGATTGATTACTTTTGCACCAGAAACAAAACAGAATATAATTAAAGTCGACGATAATATATTACGGCCCCAACCGGTAAAAATGGGAGAGGAAGCCGAAAAGCTAAGTGAGTAGGCAAAGACATTAAAAGATTCATGAGGTTAAGAAATTAGTATTTTAATCGACAAGAAAAATGAAAAAAGTTAGTTTATTTTTATTGCCACTATTTATGGCAGCATGCTCAACCGATAAAGTTGAGGATATAATGCCAGCATCGTGTACCCAAAACAACAGTAGCGATTTGAAGCACTATATCACTTTCAAGACAGAAGAAGCTTTTGAGCAATTCATCTTGGATAATCAGGCTTCTTCTAAAACACGTGCTTTGACAAGTGTAAATAATGACGAAATGGTCAACATTCCCGTTGATTTCAAACCCATCAATGAAATGATGGCAGCATATGATGATGAAGATCCTGAGATTGTAGATACAGAAATGTCTATAGATGAGTTTAATGTGATGAAGGCAGAAGAGCTTATATTAGACTCTACCCTATATTGTGCAATGGACACTTCGCTCATGGTCAAAGTCCGTGACCGAATATATAAGGTTACCCAATATGGAACATTCTCTGCTTTATCAGAAGCTGCATTAAAGAATGCAATAAACAACTTCAATACAGATATTGTATCTTCTACAGAGAATGGCACGGTAACTAACTTGGGGAACAATGTTGAGTTTATTAATTCTTTTGGAAAGATAAAAACACTTACAGATGACGATACCCCAGCAATGGAAGACGACCTGATTGAAGGAAGCGATGACGTAGAAGATACAGAAAACTCAGGGAATATAACACGTAGTGCCAGCCCGTCATCTCTTCCCGAATTTCACAAAGCCTATAACTGCCTTTCTTGGAAATGGAAGAATAATTCCGTATGGCAAAAAATATGGGATTGGGCAAGAGGTAAAGATGTTACGAAGGAGAATTATTTTGATAAAACGCACAGAGTGCAAGTTGAACTTTTCGGAGTTAATTATGGTTTTTACGCCTCTTCCGGCATAAAAGTAAAGATGCAGAAGAGAAAGAAATTCCTATTCTTCAAGAGATGGGTTTCCTGTGGTGCTCAGAAAACAGCTGTAGGTTTTAACAAAGTATATGGAACAATGGAAATAGAAAATCCTATAGGATACGGAACTTTGGTACCTACAGCAAATGTAAAATGGGCAGAATGCACGGCTGCTCTGAATGGCGTAACGGCGACGTTTGTATCCGCATCTTTTCCAAACATACCATTTTTAAAAGACTGGAGCAAAACAGTCTATGCATTTATACCCAAAGTTACAATGGCAGGAAAAACCTTCCCTAATTACTCTTTGGTAAATACGATGTATGATGCGCCGGCAAATGCCGTTGCCGGTTTCTTGAAATCTCAAACAAACAAATATATCTTTACTCCAACGCAAAAACGCATTCAAGAAAGAGATCCAAGATTAGCATACCTGATGTGGGGAAAAAACAACATTGCGTACAATAAAATAAGACCATTGTTTATGGGTGTTGTAGAATACGACAGGAACTCAAAAAATGTATATTTTGACAGGTCATTTGGATTCTCTTTATTTTTTAACGGTTCATCAGTAACACCTGGTTTCTTCCTTCCGTCAAAGTTTGATATCAAGGATATTGATGCATTTGGTGCTGCGAAATACAACGGTCAGTGGAAAGGAGTGAGAATGTACAAATAAAATCAACTATATCTGAGTGTGTGGAACCATACACTCAGATTAGTTTAAATAACATAATAGCATAAAAACAAGCAACATGAAAAAATTATTATTGGGATTATTTTTAGCAATGTCATTGCTGACAAATGCACAAAATCTGCCAGTTAAGAACTGGGAGCTGGAACTGAGATTTGGAGGAACTCTTCCGCTGAGCGGCAACAACACTACTACGGCACAATTAGGCCCTGCGATGGGAGCCGAGGTAAGATACAATCTTGAAGACTCACCGTTCAGCCTTGGTGCAAAAATAGATTTGACCGTGGCACGCAAGGACATCAATGGGAAAAACATAGTAACCATGCCGAACCAGTCAGACGAGATAAGGGAAATGGGCTACAGAACCATTAAT
>Ga0129317_1001349_pt1 | contig 18553 bp, 19 predicted proteins | sample Cm1ome_FD_94430 | JGI IMG/M metagenome (GOLD analysis project Ga0129317, IMG submission 94430) | Eastern black-and-white colobus group fecal microbial communities from Wisconsin, USA - Cm1105 metagenome | ecosystem: Host-associated > Mammals > Digestive system > Large intestine > Fecal | place... | reverse complement strand
ATTGGTGGAGAATGGCATGTTCCTCATGGACGTACTAATGGTATCTTATTACCACATGTTATTAGATATAATGGTACAGTTCCAACTAAGTTAAATATCTGGCCAAAAATCGAAAACTATAAAGCAGATGTTAAATACATGGAATTAGCACAATTAATCGGATTAAATCCTAAGACTCCTGAAGAAGGTGTAGCAATGTTCGCTGATGCATGTGAAGAATTATGTGCAAAAGTTGGTGTTGCTTGCAACATTAAATCTCAAGGAATTGATAAAGATGCTTGGGAAGAATCAGTTCATAGAATGGCTATGAATGCTTACGAAGATCAATGTACTCCAGCTAACCCAAGAATGCCAATGGTACATGATATGGAAGCTATGTTAAGAACAATCTATGATTATGAAACTAAATTTCCTCAAAAATCTACAAAAAAATAATTAAAAAAATGAAATAGATGTTATGATGAATTCATAACATCTTTTCTTTTATACACAAAAAAACCTAAGGAATATCCTTAGGCTTTCTATTTAATATTATTTTTTCCAATCATCTAACATTTTTAATGCTTGATCTAAAACTTTAGCACCATCCATCATACCATAAGTACGCATATCAATAACATCAACAGGGATAGCATTTTTCACTTGTTCTTTGATACCGTTTAAACGGAATCTAACTTGTGGACCAATTAATAAAACATCACAAGGCTCAGTAGTATATTCAGTTAATAATTGAGTTTCACTAACAGCCCAGATTTTACATTCTAATCCTCTTTCTGCAGCAGCTTTTTCCATACGAGTTACTAATAAACTTGTAGACATACCAGCACTACATGCTAACATAATTTTCAACATAAAAAATTTCCTCCTTAAATTTTATATATTAATTATACACCTTATACATAAATAATGAAAGAGCATTCATAGCAAAAGAAATGATTTATAAATAAAAAAACTCTTGCTTTTTTTAGAGTATTGTCTATGATTGATAGTATATGAGATTTATGGTTATTTAAAAGAATATAGGTTTATTGAAAGGAAAAAGTAATGAAAAAGAAAGATATAATTGTTATTGTTGTATTATTAATAATAAGTGGTATAGGTATTTTTGGTTATCAAATGATGAATGGAGATAATGAAACAGTTGCTATTTATTATCAAAAAGAACTCGTTCAAGAGCTTGATATAAATGAGAATCAAGTTTATACAATGGAAGGTGAGTACGGTTCTTTTTCATTAGAAATCAAAGATGGACAGTATCGTGCTATTAATGTTGAATGTCCAAATCATAATTGTGAAAAAGTAGGTTGGGTAAAAAAAGGAAGTTCTAAACAAATTGTATGTAGTCCTAATGATATTTATATTCAACAAATTGGAGTAGAAGAAAATCAAATTCAAAAATAAAGAAAAGTAGCTGGCAACAGCTACTTTTCAATTTCATAATCAATTGCAATACTTGCACTTCTGACTTCATGCATATGTTTTTTTACAACTGTACAGTGATAAGGATCTTTTTGATAGGCTTCTAAATCTTCTTTTGAATCAAAAAGTGTTTCTAAAATAATATCATAAGAACGTTCACTGTGTAAAAAATCAATGCCAACTTGTATATCTTTAAGTAATGAAACATTTCCTTTCATTGACATCAAAACATCTTTTGCTTTTTGACAGTTTTCTAAACTGTTATCTTTTAATTTAAAACAAACTATATGTTTAATCATTTTCATAACCTCCCTAGCGTTATTATAAAAGAAGTCATCTTTTAAAGAAAGTGTTTTTTTGATAATTTCCCATATTGTTTTGATTTTTTACGGTAAAAATAAAGTGTAAACTTTCTGTGAAAATAGGAGGAATTTATATGATAAAAAATGCTTTTTTAAGTATTAAAAAGAATTTAGGTAAGACACTTTTATTATTTGTATTAATGTGTGTTATTGCAAATTTGGTTATTGCAGGACTTTCAATTAAAAGTGCAACAACAAAATCAATGGACCAAGTCAGAATATCCTTAGGAAGTGATGTCACATTTTCATACAATATGAGAAATATGATGCAAAATCGTGAAAAAGGTGAAGCAATGGATGAAAGTGTTTCATCAATCACAACAACAATGGCTGATCAGTTGAAAACATTGAAATATGTTGAAAACTATAACTATACAACAACGGTAAGTGTATCTAGTGATGATATTGATCCTGTGGAAATGAGTGAATCTAGTGATAGTGAAACAACTTCACAAAAACAAATGCCACAAGGTGAAATGCCTAAAATGTTAGATCAAAATGATTTTACAATTTCAGGTAATACAACAATGGCTTATTTAAGTGATTTCACTGAAGAAAACTATGTTTTAAAAAGTGGTAGATTATTAACAGAGGAAGATGTTGATACAACAAATTGTGTTATTGAAACAAATCTAGCAGAAGATAACGATTTAGAAGTTGGGTCAACATTTACAGTAACTTCAACTAATGATGATGACGAAGAAATTGAAGTGACACTTAAAGTTGTCGGAATTTATGAAATTGAAACAACAAGTCAAATGGGTGGTATGATGAGTAATCGTCAAAACCCAATTAATCAAATTTATACAGGTTTATCAACTGCACAAAAATTAAATGATAGTACAACAGAAATATCAAGTGCTACTTATTATTTAGATGATCCTGATCATATTGAAGAATTTAAAGAATTAGCTGAATCTTCAACTGACATTGACTTTGAAACATATACATTGGATGCTAATGATCAAGTTTATCAAAGAAGTATTAGTTCTTTAGAAAATATGGAATCTTTTGCTACAATCTTCTTAGGTGTTGTTATTGTAGCTGGTAGTGCAATCTTATGTTTGATTTTGATTTTAACAATGAGAAGTCGTTTTTATGAATTTGGTGTTCTTTTATCTTTAGGACAAGCAAAATTAAAAATTATGATGCAACAATTAATTGAAATTGGATTGATTGCAGTTATCGCATTTACTTTATCATTAGGTACTGGAAAAATGGTTTCTAATGTTGTGAGTTCAATGTTAGAAAGCAGTCAACAAACAAATCAATTTCAAATGGAAATACCAGATGATAAGTCAACAGAAAGTGAAGAAAAACAAGATAAACCATTAAATGTTATGGATCAAGCAATGAATGCTCCAACAAATACAGAATTAGATGTATCATTGACATCTTCAACAGTTGTTCAATTGGCTGAAATTACAGGATTGATTTGTGTTATTTCTGTTATTTTACCATCTCTATATATTTTGAGATTATCTCCTAGAGAGATTTTGATAAAGAAGGAGGGTTAATATGAGTGAAGAAATGATTTTACAATTTGATAAGGTAAGTTATTATTATAAAGATGGAAATAGACAAGTTAATATTTTAAAAGATGCAAGTTATACTTTTGAAAAAGGTAAAACATATGCTATTGTTGGTGCTAGTGGTAGTGGTAAAACTACATCATTAGTCTTAGCAGGTGGTTTGGATAGTCCTAAGGAAGGTCATATCTATTATAAAGGTCAAGATATTGCAAAGATTGGATTAACAAAATATCGTCGTGAAAATGTTTCTATTGTTTTTCAATCATATAATTTGATTACTTATATGAATGCAATTCAAAATGTTGTCAATGCAATGGATATTTCACATATTCATGTGAAAAACAAAAAACAACATGCTTTAGATATTTTAATGGAATTAGGATTGACTCAAGAAGAAGCAAAACGTGATATTAGAAAGTTGTCTGGGGGACAACAACAACGTATTGCTATTGCAAGAGCAATCGCAAAGGATGTAGATTTGATTTTATGTGATGAACCTACAGGTAATCTTGATGAAGAAACGTCTAAAGGTATTATTCAAACATTTATTGATTTAGCACATGTTAAAAATAAATGTGTTGTTGTTGTCACTCACTCTAAAGAGTTCGCTTCTTGTTTAGATGTACAATTAAAAATAAATAAAGGCTGTTTAGAGAAAATATAGAGGATGTTCACAATGAATTCATATAGTTTGTTTATTATATAGTTGTCTCCTAAGAGAGATATATAATATTCATAATTATAGACGACCCTCTCCCTAAATAATCGTCTATACATAAAAAAGAACGTTTCCCCACGTTCTTTTTTTCTATATAATTTCAAAATGTTTTAAAGCATTATAAATACCATCATGATCAATATCATCAGTGATATATGTTACTTTATCAAATAATATAGGATTACTATTACCCATAGCTACAGATTCTTTTGTATATGTAAGCATAGGTAAGTCATTTGTTGAATCGCCAATACTGATTGTATGATCAATAGAAATATTTAAATAATCAGCTAACATTTGAATTCCGCTCGCTTTAGAGTAACCAATCGGAACGATTTCAATAAAATTATCAGCTCTTTGAATAATATCAAAATAAGGTGTTAAAAATTGTTTAAAAGTATCAATATCACTTCTTGAATCATACCAAACTGCAAGTTTATCAAAGACCACAACAGAATCTTGATTATAATCATGAACAGGAAAACCCTGATTAATATATCTTTGTTTAAAATCAGCAACTTCGTTATCAAATCCATTTTCTTTAAAATAAACATTATGTCTACCTTCTAAAACAGCATCAACATGACATTCAAAAACTTTTTGAATAATTTCTTTTCTTAATTTTTCATCAAGTTCCGTATGAAAGATTGTCTTATTGTGATATTCGATATAAGTACCACAGCCACAAATATAAGCATCAAAAGGAAATTCTTTAAGTGTATTTTCAATAATTGATAAAGTTCTACCAGTATTAATAACACATAAATGTCCATTGTCTTGGGCTTTTTTCATTGCTTGAATTGTTGATTCAGGTATAATGTGTTTTTGTTCATGGAACAATGTTCCATCAATATCAAAAAATATAATTTTCTTTTCCATAATTTAATTCCCCCTATGAAATTATGATATTCATAATTGATAAAGAGGTCAAGAGAAAAAATGTTAAATTTTTATATTATAAAAAAATAGGATTTGTATCTTATATTGCGAAAAAAACGACACTATGTTATAATTCTTTCAATTCTTATATGGTAAGAATTGAGGAGGAAAACACATGTATAAAATTTTACGAAAAGAAATATTAAATGATGTTGTTGAACTAATGGAAGTTCATGCTCCAAATGTTTCAAGAAAATGTGAACCAGGACAGTTTATTATTTTAAGAGTTGGGGAAGATGGGGAAAGAATTCCTTTGACAATTGCAGATTTTGATAGAGAAAAAGAAACAATTACAATCATTTATCAAATTGTAGGATATTCTACAAAAGTCTTATCAACACTTGAAGTTGGGGATGAATTGACTGATTTTGTTGGACCATTAGGAGAACCAACAAAATTACATCAATCAAAACATGTTGTAGGAGTTGCAGGTGGAGTCGGTAGTGCACCACTATTTCCACAATTAAGAGCATTAGCAGATATGGGGGTAGATGTTGATGTGATTATTGGTGGTAGAGAATCTCAATATGTTTTATTAGCAGATGAATTTAAGAAATTCTGTAAGAATGTTTATATAACAACAGATGATGGCTCTTTAGGTCAAAAAGGATTTGTTACTCAAGTTTTAGCTGATTTGATTGATAAAGGTGAAAGCATTGATGAAGTCATTGCAATTGGACCAGTGCCAATGATGAAAGCTGTTGTTGGGGTTACAAAACCACATAATATTAAAACTTCTGTTTCACTTAATCCAATTATGATTGATGGAACAGGAATGTGTGGATGTTGTCGTGTAAGTGTGGATGGAAAAATTAAATTTGCTTGTGTAGATGGACCTGATTTTGATGGTTTACAAGTTGATTTTGATGAATTGATTGCTCGTCAAAGAATGTTTAAAGAAGAAGAACATGAAGTGAGTAGCAATGCAAATCGTATGTGTAATTTAATGGGAGGTGTAGAATAATGCCAAATATGTCATTAGAAAAGGTAAAAATGCCTGAACAAGAACCTCAAGTGAGAAATAAGAATTTCGAAGAAGTTTCTTTAGGTTATACCAAAGAACAAGCTATGGAAGAAGCAACAAGATGTTTAAATTGTAAACATCAACCTTGTAAAAAAGGATGTCCAGTTGGAGTACCTATTCCAGAATTTATTGCTGAAGTTGCAAAAGGTGATTTTGAAAAAGCTTATGATATTATTACAATGGAAAATGCTTTACCAGCTATTTGTGGGCGTGTGTGTCCACAAGAAAATCAATGTGAAGGAAAATGTGTTCGTGGTATTAAAGGTGAATCAGTGGGGATTGGACGTTTAGAAAGATTTGTTGCTGATTATCATAGAGAACATGGACAAAAGAAAGAATTAAACATTGAAAAAAATGGTAAGAAAGTTGCTGTTGTAGGAAGTGGACCTGCGGGTATTACTTGTGCTGGTGAACTTGCTAAAAAAGGTTATGATGTCACTGTTTTTGAAGCTTTACATAAAACTGGTGGAGTTTTATCTTATGGTATTCCTGAATTCCGTTTACCAAAAGCATTAGTACAAAATGAAGTTGATGGTATTGCTGAATTAGGTGTTAAATTTGAAACAAATGTTGTTGTTGGAAGATCAATGACAATTGATGAATTACAAGAAGAAGGATATCAAGCTATCTTTGTTGGTAGTGGTGCAGGTTTACCAAGATTTCAAGGAATTCCTGGAGAAAACCTAAATGGTGTTTATGCTGCTAATGAATTCTTAACTCGTGTTAACTTAATGAAAGGTTATGAATTCCCTAAACATCCAACACCTGTTAAAATTACTGATACTGTATGTGTTATTGGAGCAGGAAATGTGGCTATGGATGCTGCTAGAACTGCAAAACGTTTAGGTGCTAAAGATGTATATATTGTTTATCGTCGTGGTGAGGAAGAAGTTCCAGCAAGAGCTGAAGAAGTTCATCATGCTAAAGAAGAAGGTATTATCTTTAAATTATTAACCAATCCAGTTAGAATTAATGGAGAAGATGGATGGGTTAAATCTATGGAATGTATTGAAATGGAACTTGGAGAACCAGATGAAAGTGGTAGAAGAAGACCAATCGCAAAAGAAGGTTCTGAATTTACAATTGAAACTGGAACAGTTATCGTTTCTATTGGACAAAGTCCAAATCCATTAATTAGACAAACAACACCTGGGTTAGATACACAAAGATGGGGTGGAATCATTGTTGATGAAGAAACAATGAAAACTTCAAAAGATGGTGTCTATGCTGGTGGAGATGTTGTTACTGGTGCGGCTACTGTTATTCTAGCAATGGGTGCTGGAAAAAAAGCTGCTCAAGCTATAGATGAAGCATTAAAAGATAAATAAAATGAAATCCTAAGAAATTAGGATTTTTTTATTTTACACAAAAATTACAAATATTTAACCATAGTTAAATAGTTAGACAAATTCATATATGATAAATTATTGATGTGAAAAATATATGATATGGAGAGAAAACAATGAAACAAGGAAAAAATAAAATATTAAAAAGTGTTTTATGTTTATCAACAGTTTCTACACTGTTGTTAGGACCGCAAATGATCTCAAAAAGTTATGCGAAAGAAACATATAGTCAAGTTTTGGGTTATGAAAATGAATCAGCTTCATTATCATTAACACAAATAGCACGTTATGATTCGAAAATGACAGATGCTGATGGTGGTGTTACTGAAATTGTTGATTATAATACAGTAACTGGATGGGCATATGTAGTTAATGGAAAAAGTGGAAAATTAACTGCAATTGCTTTAAAAGATTTACAAAAAAGTGAAAAGATGGATTTATTAGATGGTAATGATATAGATATACGTTCATTAGTTGAAAATGATAGTTTTGTCTATGGTGATATGACTTCAGTATCTGTAAGTCATGATGGAAAAACATTAGCGGTTGCTATTCAAGGAGAGAATACAAATGATCAAGGACGTGTTGCTTTATTTGAGTGTCAAAAAGATGGTACTTTGACATTAAAGAATACGGTAACTGTAGGAGTTCAACCTGATATGGTGACTTTTACTAATGATGATCAACAAGTTCTTACAGCTAATGAAGGTGAACCAAGAGATGGATATGGTGCTGATATTATTGATCCTAAAGGAAGTATTAGTGTTATTGATGTTAATACTCAACAAGTGACTACAGTTGATTTTAGTGAATTTGATGCAAAACGTGATGAATTAGTAGAAAAAGGTATTGTTTTAAAGAAAAATACAACACCTTCTGTTGATTTAGAACCGGAATATATTGCTGTAAGTGATACAAAAGCATACATTACTTTACAAGAAGCTAATGCAATTGCAATCATGGATTTAAAGACTTTAAAAATTGAAAATATTTATTCAGCTGGATTAGAAGATTATAGTCAAATTGCTGTTGATATTGATAAGAAAGATGAAAAATATGCAGCTAAAACATATTCATCATTAAGAGGTATTCGTATGCCTGATGCGATTTCTGTTTATACAGTTGATGGCGTTGATTATCTTGTGACTGCTAATGAAGGAGATAGCCGTGAATGGAACGATTATCTTAATGAAAAAGAAATAAACTTTGGAAAAGGAAAAACATCTCCTACAGGTCAAATTACTGCTGAAAATAGTGGTTTAACAGGAAAAGTTATTTTCTTTGATACTGATGATTATGATGGATTAAATAAGAATAATGATTATTTATTCGGTGGTCGTTCAGCAACTCTCTTTAAAGTTACAAATCAATCATTAGAAGAAGTTTATACAACAGGTAATGATTTTGAAGCTAAAACAGCACAATATCTTCCAGAGTATTTCAACTGTTCAAATGATGATAAGACTGTAGATGATCGTTCTGGTAAAAAAGGACCAGAAGCTGAATCTGTTACAATAGGAACAATTGATAATCAAACATATGCTTTTGTTGGGCTTGAAAGAGTTGGTGGAATTATGGTTTATGATATCACTAATCCAGAAAAAACAACATTTGTAAATTATATCAATTCTCGTGATTTTAGTGCTGATATAGCTGGTGATGATTCTCCTGAAGGAATGCATTTTATTTCAGCGGAAGAAAGTCAAACAAAACAAGCTCAATTGGTTGTTGCTTATGAAGTTTCTGGAACAGTTGGTGTTTATGATTTAACAAAGAACAAGACAACAGAAGTTAAACCAGAAGAACCAGATACAGAAAAGCCTGATACTGAAAAACCGGATACAGAACAACCTGACACAGAAAAACCAGATACACAGTTGCCAACAACTGATGATAATCAAACACCAAGTATTGATTCAACAGGAACTGACAACCAAAACTCAACACAACAACAAACACAAAATAAACCGTCTTCACTTGTTAAAACAGATGATCCTACATCTTTATATGCTTTAGTCACAGTTATGGTAGTAAGTGGAACATGTGCAGTCATCTTTATGAAAAAGAAAAAAACAACAAAGTAAATTTATAAAAATATAAATAGAGTCAACTTAAGATTAAGCTGACTCTACTTTTTTACTTTTCTTTACATGAATCTCTTTCTATAAGTGTACATGGAAGTACAATTTTCATAGGTATCTTGTTGCGAGGCATATGATAAATCATATGAGCACCATATTCACCCATTTCAAATGCTGGAGCATAAAGTGTTGTGAGTGGTGGTGTTGTAAAACTAGCAGCACTAATATCATCAAAACCAATAATAGAAATATCATCTGGTATTTTTATATTGTTTTCTTGTAAAGCACGCATTGCTCCAATCGCAATAGGATCACTGGCTGCAACAATAGCATCTGGTAGTGATTGTTTATGAATCAATTCACTCATCATAGCATATCCTGATTCTTTAGTAAAAGATTCTTCTAAGGTGTATGGTAAATATTCAATATGATGTGATAAACAATAATCTTCAAAAGTTCTTTTACGTTCATCATTATATATCGTATCTTTATCAATATACTCTTTACCACCCAAATAACCAATCTTTTTATGATTAAGAGTTGTTAAGTAATTGAGGGCATCTTTCATTGCAGAAACAAAATCTAAACAAATACTATTGACATTAATAGGTGATGTAGACATATCAAGGAATATAACGTTTCTTGATATTTTTTGAAATTGTTCTATTTCAAAAGAATTGAATTTCCCTATACAAATCAAACCATCTACATCTTTTATTGTGCTTAAATAATTAATGTCATCTTTAAAAGTACGTAAAACTTGTATGTTATTTTTTCGACAAAATTCTTCAGCTCCTTGACGAACAGATAAATAATATGGATCATCTATTTCTTGTTGAACTGTATACCATTGGACAATACCCATAGTAAAAGAACTTTTTGTTGTTTTTCTTTTTTTTATATAGTTAAGCTTTTGAGCGGCTTGTAAAACATTTTGACGTGTTTCAAATGGAACATTAAGTGAAGGATCGTCATTTAATATTCTTGAAACAGTTGCAGGTGAAACATTTGCTTCTATTGCGACATCTTTAATAGTTGCCATAAAATATCCCTCCTTGTTTCGTTATTGTATCATGAATAAAAGGTCTTGTCATACTTTAATTATACAAAAGAGTTATCATATGTCAAATAAATTAGTAAAATATATTAATTATTTAGTAAAGTTTATTGACAGTTTTACTACATATGATAAAATAGAATATATAAATATGGAGGAAAATATATGGAACTACAAATCAGTCGCTTAATTTGTTTTGCTTTACAAAAAAATCTCATTCAAGAAGAAGATATTGATTATTCAGTAAACTTATTATTAGATTTATTACACTTAGATCATTTTGAAATGCAGGAAGTTAATGAAGAACTTTTTGAAGCTACAGCTATATTGGAAGAAATGCTAGATTATGCTGTTAAAGAAAATATAATTGAAGATAGTATTACTGCAAAAGATTTATTTGATACTCGTATCATGAATTGCATCATGCCTCGTCCTAGTGAAGTTATATCAACATTTAAAGAAAAATATCAAGTATCTCCAATTAAGGCAACACAATATTATTATGATTTGTCTATTGCATCAAATTATATTCGTAAAAGTCGAACAGATAAAAATATTCGTTATATAAAATATTATAAATATGGAAATATAGAAATAACTATTAATTTATCAAAACCAGAAAAAGATCCTAAGGAAATTGCAAAAGCAAAATTAATGAAATCAAGTGGTTATCCAAAATGCTTGTTATGTAAAGAAAATGTAGGATTTAGTGGTGATTTGAATAGAGCAGCAAGACAGACTCATCGTATCATTCCATTACAGTTAAATAATGATGACTATTATTTACAGTATTCTCCATATGTTTATTACAATGAACATTGCATTGTTTTTAATAAGATTCATAAACCAATGCTTATTGATAGAGGAACATTTGAACATTTATTATCATTTGTCAAACAGTTTCCACATTATATGCTAGGGTCTAATGCTGACTTGCCAATAGTTGGTGGTTCAATTCTTAGTCATGATCACTTTCAAGGAGGGTGCTATACATTCCCAATGGAAGGTGCTGAAGTCTTAAAGACACTAAGATTAAGCAAGTATCCAACATTAAAAATAGAAATCATTAAATGGCCACTCTCTACAATAAGAGTGACATCAACCAATCAAGAAGAAATCATTGAATTTTCAGATAATATCTTACAAGCATGGAAACAATATACAAATGCTGATTTAGATATTCTTGCATACAGTGATGATACTCCACATAATACAATTACACCAATCGCAAGAATGAAAGAGGAAGCTTATCAAATGGATTTGGTTCTAAGAAATAATCGAACAACAGAGAAGTATCCAGATGGTATTTTCCATCCACATGCACACTTGCATCATATCAAAAAAGAAAATATAGGATTGATTGAGGTAATGGGACTTGCAGTATTACCAGCTCGATTAAAGGATGAATTATCTCTTTTAAGGGATTGTTTATTGGGACAAAAGGATATAGATGACTATGATGTATTAGAAAAGCATAGAGATTGGTACAATGAGTTAAAATCAAGTTATCAAATAAGTAAAGAGACTATAGATGATATTTTAGCCGAAGCTTTAACAATAAAATTTGTAGAAGTATTGGAAGATGCTGGAGTCTTTAAGATGAATGATGAAGGTATCGATGCTTTTATTAATTTTGTGCAATCAATGGATAAATAGGGAGGAAAGAAAATGATTCGTGTTATTGAAACATTGGATAATGGTATTGATATTATTTCAATGAAAAATGAACAATTGGAAATTGTTGTTTCAAATTATGGATGTACAATTATGAAAGTCTTGATGGCTAGTCTTGATGGCCATGTTGATGATGTTGTTTTAGGGTATGATGATTTTAAACAATATCAAACTTTAGATGCTTATTTAGGTGCATTGGTTGGTAGAATTGCTAATCGTATTGGTAAGGGAAAGTTTACATTAAATGATGAAGAATATACATTGGCTATTAATAATGGTCCTAATCATTTACATGGTGGGATTAAAGGGTTTAGTTATCAAACTTTTGATTATGAAATAAAAGATGAAGAAACAATTGTATTTCATTATTTATCAAAAGATGGAGAAGAAGGATATCCTGGTAACTTAGATTTTAAAGCTATTTATAAGTTGCATAATGATACATTGACAGTGCGTTATCTAGCTACTACGGATAAAGATACAATTATTAATATTACAAATCATTCTTATTTTAATTTATCTGGAAAGAAAGAAAATGTTTATCAACATTTATTAACAATCAAAGCTAATCAATTTGCTTGTGTTGATCAAGATGGATTACCAACAGGAAAAATGAGAGATGTAGAAGGAACACCATTTGATTTTAGAGTACCAGCCTATGTAGGAGAAAGAGTAGAACAAGAAGATGAACAATTGATATTAGGTAATGGTTTTGATCATCCTTTTATCTTTAATTGTCAAGATAATCAAGTTATATTAGAACATAAAGAAACAGGAAGAAGTTTAATTGTATCAACAACTTTACCAGGAGCACAAATTTATACTGCTAATTATTTAGATGGTCGTTTAGGAAAATATGGACAACATTATTTGAAAAGAGATGGTATTTGTATTGAAACACAAAACTTACCAGATGCAATTCATTTAGAAGAAGAACCAACAACAATTTTAAGAAAGGGAGAAACTTATGATGAAACGACATCATATCAGTTTAAGGTAAATAAATAATGAGAAAAGCAAGTTTAGTTATTGAAGATATAAAAGCACAAAAATATAATGATTTATTAAAAGATATATATGTTGATGAACAATTGTTATCATATCAACAAGAGAGATATGTTCAAGCAATTGAAAAGTTTATATCATTATATGGAGATCAAGATATTGAAATTTATAGTACACCTGGAAGAAGTGAAGTGAGTGGTAATCATACTGATCATCAACATGGTGAAGTTTTAGCTGCAGCTATTAACTTAGATATTATTGCAATTGTAACAAAGAGTGAAGATTCAATTAAAATCTTATCAGATGATTATGATATCAAAGCAATTGATATCAATGATTTAGATAAAAGGGATGATGAAAAAGAAACTTCTGAAGGTTTAATTAGAGGTGTTTTAGCAAGATATCAAGAATTAGGATATCGTATTGGTGGTTTTCAAGCTTATATGACTAGTGATGTTTTACAAGGTTCTGGGTTATCTTCTTCAGCAGCTTTTGAAGTGATTGTTGGAACAGTGTTATCTGGATTATATAATGATATGTCAATTGATCCTGTTGTGATTGCACAAGTTGGGCAATATAGTGAAAATGTTTATTTTGGTAAACCATGTGGTTTGATGGATCAATGTGCTTGTTCAGTGGGAAGTTTAATTCATATTGATTTTAAAGATCCTACAAAACCAGTTGTTCATAAAATTGAAGTTGATTTCCCAGAGTTTGAACATAGTTTATGTATTGTAGATGTTCATGCATCACATGCTGATTTAACTGATGATTATGCTTCTATTCCTTATGAAATGAAACAGGTTGCTAAGTTTTTTAATAAGGATGTTTTAAGAGATGTTGAGGAAAAAGAATTTTATGAAAGATTACCTGAAATAAGAAAAGCTGTTAATGATCGTGCAGTTTTAAGAGCAATTCATTTATTTGCTGAAAATCAAAGAGTTGAAAAGGCAGTTGAAGCATTAAATACTAAGAATTTTGATATGTTTAAAGACGTAATTCAAGAATCTGGTAAAAGTTCTTTCCAATATTTACAAAATATTTATTCAAATCATGATGTTAATAATCAAGCTGTTTCTATTGCTTTAGCATTATCAGAAAATATCTTAAAAGAACATGGTGTATGTCGTGTTCATGGTGGTGGTTTTGCGGGAACAATGCAAGCTTTTGTTGAAGATGATTATGTAGATACTTATAAAACGGAAATTGAAAAGTATTTTGGTGAAGGGTCTTGTCATATTTTAAAAGTAAGAAAATATGGTGGTATGAAAGTTTTATAAAATAGATAGATTATATTGAGGAGAATAGATTTTTTCTATTCTTTTCTTTTGATATTTGTTATTATTTGTGTAAAATAGAAACAAAGGAGGGTATGTGTATGTATTGTCATCAATGTGGTAAAGAAGTTGGAGAGGGGAAGTTTTGTCCTTATTGTGGGGCTTCATTAACAACTGATCAAACTGTTCAAGGTTATCAACCTATTAATCAACAAACAACTGATAAAGATGAATCTAGTTTTGGATTTGCCTTATTGTCATTTTTTATTCCGGTTGTTGGATTTATATTGTTTTTGGTTTGGAATAAAGAATTGCCTTTAAAAGCAAAATCTTGTTTGAAAGGATTTATATCTGGTATTGTTTTTTATGTTTTTTTAATATGTTGTGTAATAGCATCTTTTTTTAGTGCTTTTTCTAACTATAATGACTATGATCCTTATGAAGATTATTATTATGATTTTGATAGTATTGTAGAAGTGGTTCCATATGAGTCAATTAATCAATTTATTGATTAAAAGATTTTCTCTTATTGGGAAAGTTCCTTTATGTAATGGAATCCCATCTCGTGCTCCCCATTTCTTTGGTTTTTGTTTTCCACTATGTTATCGATGTTTGAGTTTTGTTGTTATGTTTGTATTGGTTTTATATTGGGGACATAAAAAACATCAGCAATATCCATGGTATGTTATTATTATATTATTAATACCAATGATTGTTGATGGATGTTTGCAAACGTTTTTTGGAATAGAAAGTACGAATATAAGAAGAATAATAACAGGCGGTATGTTTGGAATAGGGTTAGGCTTATTCACAACAAAATTATTTATTATTGTTGATAGAAATATAAAAGAAAGACGAATATCATGATGATGATGTCTTTCTTTTATATTTTTTATTCAAATTTTGATATAACGTTTAACATGTGAAAATCATCGTCACAAATAACTTTCAACCATTTTGTATCCAAATACTCATTAATGATTTGAATTATTTCTTCTTCTGGATAGCTTTTACCGTTTTGTTTTAGCTCTAACCCACAACAAGTACAACCACCAACAGAATGTAAAGAATATTCAATGCCTTTACTTTTTAATAATTGATTCAATTCTACAATCATATTAAAATGAACAACATTTGCCATAATATCCCTCTTCTCTAATAATATTGTACCCTAGTATCATATATATTTCACGATATTATTTTAAATACAAAACAATTTTTCGTATTTTGTAAATTTATTATCATGATAATAAAGGGCTAGTCATGAAAGATTTTATAGTGTATAATGACACAAGGAGGCGATAATACATATGTATAAGTTATTAGAACCATATGAGAAATTGGTTGATTTCTTAGGGGAAGCTTTAGGTGAAAATGTAGAAATTGCTTTGCACGATTTAACATCACAAGAACAAGAAGTTGTAGCCATTGCGAATGGAAATATTTCAGGTAGAGAAATAGGAGCAAAGTTGTCTAATCTATCTATCCATTATTTAGAGGCTAAACAATATGAAGATCATGATTATGTCATGAACTATAAAACAACTGGTCCTGATGGCAAATTACTACGTTCAGCGACTTATTTTATTAAGGAAGAAGGTAGAGATTTACCGATTGGAATGCTTTGTATTAATGTGAATATTTCTGATTTTGAGTTTTTAGAAACAACATTAAAGAAAATATTAGGAATTAAAGAAAGAAAGGATGTTGAATTCCAATTGGATAATCCAATTGAAATTTTATCTTCACCTTTAGATGAAATGATTGAACTATATATTAAAGAATGTCTAGAAAATATGGGATTTCCTAGTTATTTCTTAGTAGAGAGATTAAATGTAGAAGAAAAGATTAAGGTTGTTAAGTATTTACAGGAAAAAGGTACTTTTAAAGTTAAAGGGGCAATTGCTTTGGTAGCTGAAAAATTAGCAGTCAGTGAACCAACAATTTATCGTTATTTAAAAAAGATGTAGGGAGGAAAAGAAATGAAAGATATTGTTTTTGTCAGTGGACACAAAAACCCAGATAGTGATTCTATCTGTAGTGCTATTGCTTATGCAAATTATTTATTTACTATTGGACGTTATAATGCGGTACCAGTAAGATTAGGTGAAATTAATAAGGAAACGGAATATATTTTAAAGAGATTTGGAGTAGAAATTCCTGTTTTATTAAAAACTGTTAAACAAAAAGTAGAAGATTTAGATTATGATAAAGTGACTGTTTTTTCTAAAGAATTAACTTTAAAAACAGCTTGGTCTTTAATGAAACAACAAAATTTAAAAAGTGCACCTGTTTCTGATGATCATAATCAGTTATTAGGTTTATTATCAACATCAAATATTATTGAAGGATATATGGATGATTGGGATAGTCTTATTTTAAAAGAAGCTAACACACCAATAGAAAATGTTATTGATACATTAGATGCAAGTGTTTTATATTTAGATAAACAATTAAAAACAATTAAAGGTGAAGTTCATGTTGCTGCTATGACAGGAGAAGAAGCAAGCAAACGTATTCATGCTGGTGATGTTGTTATTGTGGGTGGAGATCGTTATGAAGCTGTAAAACACTTAATTGATGTTCAAGTATCTTTGATTATTTTAACGGGATCTCTTGCTATTAGTGAAGAATTATTACAACAATGTCGTGAAGCGAACATTAGTGTGATTTCTACACCATTTAATACATTTATGTCATCTCAACAAATTATTCAAGCAATTCCTGTTGAACATGTTATGCAAAAAGGTGGTTTAACAACTTTTTCTACTGATGATACAGTTGATTATGTCAAAGAAGTCATGAGTGAAACACGTTATCGTAGTTATCCTGTATTGGATTTTATGGGAAGAGTTGTTGGTTCAATTTCTCGTTTCCAAGTTTTAAATGGTATGAAGAAAAAAGTTATTCAAGTTGACCATAATGAAAGAGGACAATCTATTGATGGTATTGAAGAAGCTGAAATTCTAGAAATTGTAGATCATCATAGAGTTGCTGATATTCAAACAATTGGACCTGTATTATTTAGAGCAGAACCAGTTGGATGTACTGCAACAATTGTTGCTAAATGTTATAAAGAATCTGGTATTGAAATTCCTAGTGATATGGCTGGATTAATGTTAGGGGCTATTATTAGTGATACATTATTATTCAAATCACCAACTTGTACACCAATGGATACAAAGATGGCTAAAGAATTAGCTGCTATTGCAGGAGTTGATATTAAAGAATTTGGTATGTCTATGTTTAAAGCTGGGACTTCTTTAGCTGGAAAAACTGTTGAAGAAATCTTTAATCAAGATTATAAGAAATTCTCTTTTGGAGATTTAAGCGTTGGTGTTGCTCAAGTCAATACTATGGATATTGAAGGATTTGCAGACTATAAACAAGATATGCTTACATATATGGAAGAAGTTGCTAAAGATAATCATATGGAATTTACAATGTTATTGTTAACAGATGTTATCAATGCAACAAGTGAAGTCTTTGTTGCTGGACCTCGTCCTGATTATGTTGAAACAGCTTTTAAAGTTGAATTGAAAGAACAACAAGCAAGTTTACCAGGTGTCATTTCAAGAAAGAAACAAGTCGTACCTGTTATTACAGAAGCTTTAACAAATTAAGGGTTTCTAAAATAGCTTAATATTAAGACGTTGAAGGGCTGTCCAATACTATATGGTATTAATCACCATATAGTATTGGAATAGTCCTTTTTATATTTAATTTTTATTATCTCAATATAGTGTTTAAAATGAAATAGCGATATCATTTGAATTATAGTTAAGGGATTGATTTGATGATTTTACATTATGTTTTTATATTGATATACCTCAACCTTAAAACTATTTTGACATTCCAAATGAGAATGGTTATACCATTCTTTTTGTATGTAAAGAAAATATAAAAAAGGAAAAAAGCATTTTTTCCGCTGTTTTTAATCTTTTTGTTGCTGATGCTATTCAAAAATGCCATATCTATATTCAAAATAGGCTTCTCTTAGTGATATTGGTAGTTTTGTTTCTAATATCATTTTATTTGTGTAATGTGCTGCCTTCTCTAATATATTTATGATTTCTCCTAACATTTCTTTTCTTTTCAAGCGATAATGCAATTGTTTCT
>Ga0129317_1001348_pt1 | contig 18590 bp, 17 predicted proteins | sample Cm1ome_FD_94430 | JGI IMG/M metagenome (GOLD analysis project Ga0129317, IMG submission 94430) | Eastern black-and-white colobus group fecal microbial communities from Wisconsin, USA - Cm1105 metagenome | ecosystem: Host-associated > Mammals > Digestive system > Large intestine > Fecal | place... | reverse complement strand
AGCAGAGGGGAAAGAAGAAGGAATGCTTATTCAGGCCAGAGCTACTGCGGAAAGGCTGGCGGCAAAAGGGTTTGAAGAGGAGCAGATCGCAGAGATCCTGGGTTATGGGTTAAGTGTAGTGAGAATGTGGATTTATTCTGATGAACAGTAAGGCGGATAAGGGTATCTGTTTTGAAAGTTTTTATATGTGAGATTTTTTTAGAAATGCTTCTGCAGTTTACTGGTGTATAAAATGCCGCATTCTATGCGGCTGCACTTTCCACTGATTTTTGTATAATGAAGTTCAAAGAAACTGGAGTATCTTGAGATGCCGGAGTCCTGGCTTATGGTATTTTAAGAATTGGAGGAACATGAGAAATAAGTGATAGTAAGAGAGGCAGGTGAAACCATGGCATACAGTGAGTTAATTAAAAATTTTAATAAGATCCGTGATTATATGCGGGATTTTTATATTTATGGTTTCAAATGCCGTGATGATTATACAAAGAAAAGCGCCAGATCCTATGACAATGAGAAACGGCGGATGGAGAGCTGGCTTGGGGATTATATGCAATTTCGCCGAACCGCTGATGGCAAGGAAGTATTTTTATCCATAGACAGTAGAGTGACGAAACAGAATCCGCTTTATAAAGCATGGAAAACGAAAAGTTTTACAGACGGAGATATTACACTGCATTTTGTGATCCTGGATATTCTTGCTTCCGGGGCAGAGAAGTCGTTTCTTGAAATAGCCGGACAGGTAGATTCTTATTTGGAGGTATTTGATCCTGTACGGCTGTTTGATAGTTCCACGATCCGAAAGAAGCTGAATGAGTATGTGAAAGAGGGAATGCTGGTCAGCAGAAGATCAGGAAAAACAGTTCTGTACCGACGTTCCCGGGAGAACTGCATTCCCGATACAGATATTCTGGATTTCTTTTCAGAAACAGCGCCATGCGGCGTAATAGGATCCTTCCTTTTGGATAAAACCGCCAGGCACGAGAGCTGTTTTGCTTTTAAGCACCATTACATAACAGGAGCCATGGATAGTGAGGTGCTTTGCGCTATATTTGCAGCGATGCATGAAAAGAGAATGATTACAGTTGAGACGATCAACAGAGAAAAGGATCGGGTTTCGGAAGGGCATCTGGTTCCCCTTAGAGTCATGATTAGTGTTCAGGGTGGGAGACAGTATCTTATGGCTTATGCGCCGCGGTTTAAGAGAATTACATCGTATCGTTTGGATAATATTGTTTCGGTAAAGACAGAAGCGGTTTCAGAAAGGTTTGATGAGCTTCGGAGAAAGTTAGACAGGCTGGAACCGCATATATGGGGAGTCAGTACAGACAGCAGATCTGGGAAGCGAATGGAGCACGTTGCATTTACGGTTCGCTATACAGAGGAAGAAAAGCATATTCCCAGGCGGCTGGAAAGGGAGAAACGTATTGGCATAGTGGAATATCTGGATCAAAATACAAGCAGATTTTCAGCGGATGTATTCGATGCTGGCGAACTGATCCCCTGGATCCGCACCTTCATCTGCCGGATCACGGATATTTCAATTTCTAATAAGGCATTGGAAAATCAGTTTAAAAAAGATCTTCAGACAATGTATGCAATGTATGGCTTGGAAGGCGGTGACAGCCATGCTGTTTAGTGAATTATATGGGGTTTATTTCCACATGGTTGCTTCGATCTTGACTGCCGCAGTGGATCATACGCTGCAGCCGGGTGAGATGAAGCGAATCATACAGGAGACTGCTTTTGGAGAGAGCATGCTGAATATTCCGGAATCATTGGGGAAGGAACACTGGCGGCTGATGAAAGACAATGGGACTGCCATTATCAGGAATGTTCCGACTATGCCGCTGACGATACTGCAAAAACGCTGGCTCAATGCAATTGCCTATGATCCCAGGATCCGGTTGTTTACAGACGAACCTGTTATCTTTCCGGATATAGAACCTTTGTTTCTTCCGGAAGATATCAAAGTGTTTGACCAATATGGGGATGGAGATCCGTATGAAGATGAAGAATATATCCGCAATTTCCGCTTGATCCTGGATGCCATTAAACATCAGTATCCGCTTCAGATCAGTGTCGTAAGCTGTCATGGAGAGCGTATCACAACCAGGACACTTCCGGAATATCTGGAGTACTCAGAGAAGGATGATAAGTTTCGATTGATCGGGACTGGAAACAAATCAGGGAACACGATTAATCTGGGCCACATTATTTCCTGCGGGAAATGCAGTATGACAGAAAAAAATGTGCCAGGAAAGAGAAATCTCTCCCATCCCCGTACCGTGGTTTTTGAGGTTTCAGATGAGAGAAATGCCCTGGAAAGGGCGCTGATGCACTTTGCCCACTTTAAAAAGCAGGCAGAAAAGCTGGAAGCTGGAAAATATAAGATCACGCTGTGTTACGAGAAAGAAGATGAAACGGAGATCCTGATCCGTGTGCTCTCTTTCGGCCCTATGATTCGGGTTGTAAAGCCAACGGCATTTGTCAATTTAATAAAGATGAGATTGATGGATCAAAAAAGTTGTGAGCTGTGACAAGTTCGCAACTTTTTTTCCGTGATAAAGAAGTGCAGACGCAGTAAACTATCTGTATGACAGGATAAGCGCAGGAAGGATGTGAACAGAATGCTTGAAATAAAGGGAAAGGTGAATACTGCGGTTTGCTACGCAAAGGTGATAGAGGAGGAAGCTATCCAGCAGATCAGAAGAATCTGCGATTATGAGCTGACTGCTGGCAGTAAGATACGCATTATGCCGGATGTACATGCAGGTAAAGGCTGTACCATCGGCACCACGATGACTGTGACAGATAAAATCTGTCCTAATATTGTGGGAGTGGACATTGGCTGCGGTATGTATACCGTAAAGCTGAAAGATCAAGAACTTGATTTTGCCAAAATTGATGAGGCATGTCATTATATTCCCTCTGGCATGAATGTATGGGAGGGAAGAACAGAGCGATTTGATCTGACAACTCTTAGATGCTATCGCTCTTTAAAGTTGGCCAAAAGACTGGAACGTTCTCTGGGAACGCTGGGTGGCGGAAATCATTTTATTGAAATTGACCAGGGGAAGGATGGGGCTTTTTATCTGATCATTCATTCAGGAAGCCGTAACCTTGGAAAGCAGGTGGCTGAGATCTATCAGCAGCTAGCCGTGGATTTGCATGCCGGAAAGGAAGCCTATTACAAAGAACGGGAGGAAATCATCCGCACTTATAAGGAGCAGGGGAGAAGGGATGAAATTCAGGAGGCGTTAAAGAAGCTTCAGCAGGAGTATGTAACTCAGGAGTTAGCTGTGCCCCAGGATATCTGCTGGCTTTATGGAACGTTTATGGAGGATTACCTGTATGATGTTGAAATTTGTCAGCGTTTTGCTAAAAGAAGCAGGGAGCGGATGGCAGAGATCATTTTAGAGAGAACGGGAATGGTGGCGGAGGAAGGGTTTCATACGATTCATAACTATATTGATATTGATGAGAAGATCCTGCGGAAAGGTGCGATCGCAGCACATTCCGGAGAAAAAGTGCTGATTCCCATCAATATGAGAGACGGGTCTGTCATTGCCATAGGAAAAGGAAATCCGGACTGGAATGCTTCTGCGCCCCATGGGGCAGGGCGGGTCATGTCCCGGACAAAGGCAAAGATGGAGCTTGATCTGAAGGAGTATAAAGCAGTCATGAAAGGCGTTTATTCTACATCGGTAACGGAATCTACATTAGATGAAGCGCCTATGGCCTACAAATCTTTAGACGATATCATTGATGTGATCCGGGATACCGTAGAGATTATTGATATTATGAAGCCAGTGTATAATTTTAAGGCTTCTGAGGAGGATGTACCATGGAAAAAACGGGGTGAAACAAATGAGAGAAAAGATACAAGCGCAGCTTCAGAGGATTGAAGTTCAGGAGAAGGTAAGAATTTTATTTGCAGCGGAGTCCGGAAGCCGCGCCTGGGGCTTTGCATCTCCTGACAGTGACTATGATGTACGGTTTATCTATGTTAGATCGCAGCAGGATTATCTGAAGCTGAAACTGGATAGAGACGTGATCGGATTACCCTTAGATCCTGTGTTGGATATCAACGGTTGGGACTTGCAAAAGACATTAAGATTATTGCATAAATCCAATCCGTCTCTGTTTGAGTGGATTTCGTCTCCCATCATTTATCCGGAAACTGCGTTTGCAGACCGGTTGAGAAAGCTGACAGGCAATTATTTTTTCCCTAAAAAGGCAATCTATCACTACATAAGCATGGCAGAGGGAAATTACCGTGAATATCTGAAAAGCGATGTGGTGAAGGCAAAAAAGTATTTCTATGTACTGAGGCCGGTTCTTGCCTGCAGTTGGATTTTGCATAGGAAAACACCTCCGCCAATGCGGTTTTCGGAGCTGATGGAGGCTGAATTGCCTGAGCATTTGATGCCGGATGTAAAGCAATTATTTGAGCTGAAGATAAAGGCGCCGGAGGTGAAACTGATACCAAAGATCCCTGTCATAAACAGCTATCTCGAAGAAAGTATTGCAGATATCAGAAGTGTTGTAAATTCGCTGGAAGATGCGTCTTTGCCGGATTGGGAAGAATTAAATAAAATATTTTTGCAGGAGTTGGAGTTTTAAGGCCAGTGTCAGCAAAAAATCAGATGAAAATGCCATGGGGGATTTTGTATTTAGCAGTTGTTCTGATATTTGAATGAGCTGCAGGAGAGTGTAAAAAATAAGCGGAGAGTTGATGGGACAATAGAATAGATTAAGGCTGCAGAGGATGTTGTAAAAAACCTTTAGAGGAACTCTTTCCAGTGATTTTTCTGCGAAAGCTAACATGTTTTCTGCAAAAAACACATGGAAATCCACCGGGATTTGTATTTTGGAACATCCTCTTAGTTTTTGTTTGTGGTGAGAAATTTGTAAGAAGATAGCAGGCAATAGGTGAAAAACAAAACTATCACAAATGATTGTGGAAATATGCTATAGTAAGAGGGAGAATGCGTTAAAACGCGGTGCACAGATCCGGATCTTGACAGGAAATTATCTTGGTATCACCTTCTTTTTGGTTGTACAGATTTTTGCACAGCTACTGTGGCATACTGATTGTATTAGAAATCCATGGAACATATGCTGAGAAAATTAGAGAAACGGAGGTACTGGCAAATGAAAGGGTACAATACAGGAGACGGATACATGGGATTTGTGGATGGCAGATATATGTCATTTGCCAGTGAAGCCGATTATTGAGTAGATGAACGATGGAGTGGAATAGGAATTGTATTATGAGGGGAGGAAGATTGCGCGGCCGGTGATTTTGTAGTAGGATATACGGGAGACGGCTGCGCGTTTTTTTGCCTTTAAAGGGAAAAGGCTGGAGACCGGGCGGCGCAAGAACAGGAAAATACGGAGGAATGTAACAGGATGAAGATTGCGGTGACTTATGACAACGGAACAGTATTTCAGCATTTCGGAAGAACGGAATTTTTTAAGGTATATGAGGTGGAAGACGGAAAGATCCTCTCTAGTGAGGTGATCGGTTCCAACGGCACTGGTCACGGAGCCCTGGCCGGATTGCTGGCGGACAGAGGAATCGATGTGCTGATCTGCGGCGGGATCGGGGGCGGAGCCCAGAGCGCCCTGGCAGAGGCAGGAGTGGAGCTTTGCGCCGGCACCCAGGGAGATGTGGATCAGGCGGTGGAAGCGTACCTAAAGGGAGAATTGGTGTCTTCCGGGGCAAACTGTGACCATCATCACGGGGAGGAACATTCCTGCGGCGACCACGAAGAAGGGCACGGCTGCGGCGGCCACGGGGAGGGCCATGGCTGTGGAGAGGGCTGCGGCGGATGCCATGGGGCCAGCGATATTACCGGACGGAACGTGGGAAAGACCTGCCGCACCCATTACAGAGGCACCTTTAACGATGGAACGCAGTTTGACTCCTCCTATGACCGGGGAGAACCGCTGGAGTTTGTGTGCGGCGCGGGCATGATGATCCACGGATTTGACGCCGCGGTGGCTGACATGGAGGTGGGCCAGGTGGTGGACGTCCATCTGATGCCGGAGGAGGCATACGGTATGCCGGATCCCAACGCTATTTTTACCATTGAGACGGCCCAGCTTCCCGGATCAGAGGAGCTTCAAGTGGGACAGCAGGTATATTTGACCAGCCAGAACGGACAGCCCTTCCCAGTGAAAGTGACTGCCAGAGAGGGAAGCACCATCACCTTTGACGCGAACCATGAGATGGCGGGAAAAGAATTGAACTTCCGGATTGAGCTGGTGGAAGTGAAGTAAAATACCCTGCTGGGGAGGAAGCAGGCAGAGACGACATCGATGGACCAGAAACTCCGCACGTTCTATCCGATGGACATTATGCTGGAGCGCACGGATGACAATCATCTGTTAAACGCAGCCTAGCTGTGCGATATTTTAAAAAGTGAATACGGTATATCCACGGACCGGCGCACCATATACGCGGAGATGGAGATCCTGTCCAAGTACGGGTTGGATGTGCAGCAGAAGAAGGGGAAGAATCCCGGCTACTACAATGTGGACGATATTTACATGGCTATCTACGGGAACCGTGAGATCACTTTTCAGTATGCGGAGTGGGCCATGAAAAAAGAGTTCCATCTGAGACGGGGAGGGGCCATGTATGTGGTCAGTCCCTGGGCGCTCACCTGGAATGATGAGAATTATTACCTTGTGGCATACGATGACAAGGCAGGTAAAATCAAACATTACCGGGTGGACAAGATGCAGCGCATGGAGGTGCTGGAGACGGAGCGCAAGGGAGAGGAAGCCTTCCGGGGTTTTGATCTGCGGAGTTTTCCAAGAAAACCTTTGGCATGTACGGAGGCCGGGACGAGGTGGTGACGCTGTTGTGCGGCAGGGAGCTGGCCGGGATGGAGCTGGACCGGTTCGGAACGGACGTCTGGATGGTTCCGGTGGATGAAGAGCATTTCCGGGCAAGGGTGTTGGTGTCGGTGAGCCCTCAGTTTTCGGCTGGGTCACCGGCATCGGGAAAAACCTGCGGATAGAAGGGCCGGATCAGGTGCGGAGGGAATACCTGGAGTATGTGGAAAACATTCTGGCGGGGGATCAGATGGCTGCAGGGAATGGACAAAGAGAAAATGCCGGGGAGGAGTGAGTGGGGCATGGCGCTGTACGCGTTGGGAGATCTGCATCTTAGCTTTCAGGCAAAGAAGCCCATGGATGCCTTCGGGAAAGTCTGGAAGAATCATGAGAGGAAAATAGAAAAGTACGTCAATCAGATCGTGAAGCCGGAGGATACTCTGGTGCTCACCGGAGATCATTCTTGGGGCAGAAAGCTGGAGGAATGCCAGGAGGATCTGGCCTTCATCGAAAATCTGCCGGGCCGCAAGATTCTGCTTCGGGGAAACCATGATATGTTCTGGGACGCCAAGAAGACAGGACGGCTGAACGAGCTGTTCTTCGGCCGGCTGTTTTTCCTGCAGAATAATTTTGCTCCATACGGAGACTACGCATTGGTGGGAACCAAGGGATATACTTTCGAGGGACCCTTTTATCTGGAACGCAGAGGTCGGGTGGTTGGCTGGGATGAGGAGCAGGAAGCCCAGGCAAAGAAGCTGGTGGCCAGGGAGATGGAACGGCTGCGGGAATCCTTTCGCCAGGCCAGGGCCGCCGGATACCGGAAGTATGTGATGTTTCTCCACTATCCGCCTACCAGCATTCTGGAGGAAACCTCCCCCTTTACGGAGATTGCGGAGGAATACGGCGTAACTGCCGTGGTGTATTCCCACTGCCACGGAGAGCGGCGGTTTGCAGACAGCATCCGGGGAACCTTCCACGGGATCCGGTATATGCTGGTGTCGGGGGATTACCTGGATTTTCATCCGGCGCTGGTGCTGGAGTGAGCGAGACTTGAAGAAAGGGATGAGAGAGATGCAGCAACTGGACGCGATTGAGGAGACCTCCTACCTGTCGGTTCCCAATGCCCGGATATACCGGAAAATTATGCGGTATTTTTACCGGGAATATGAAAAAATGCGGTATCGGCTTTGCAAAGAGGATGTGTTTGAGCTGATCAGGCAGGAGGAAGAATTCCACGACTATACGATGCAGGACCTGGAACAGGATCTGGCGGCTCTGGTGAAATGGAAGAATCTGACTCCGATCCAGGATCCGGGGCGGGTGTATACCATTGCGGATTACAAAAATAAACAGTACCGTTATACCATGTCGGAGTACGCCGTGGAGATTGAACGGCTGACAGTGCGGCTGGAAAATGTATTTCTGGAATCCGGAAATCTTTCCACAAATTATTTTGTGCGGCTGGAGAAGAGCCTGGAAGAGGCGGAGGCCATGGAACAGGCCAGCCTGAAAGAGGTAAATGAGTGGTGGAATCTGCTCCAGGAGGATTTTCGCAGACTGAACCAGAATTATCAAGACTATCTGAGGGATTTCTATTCCGGCAAAGCGGACCGGCTGATGAAATCAGTGGAATTTATCCTTCACAAGGATAAGTTTATCCGCTATCTGAATGAGTTTGTGCAGGAGCTGCAGCATCATTCCCGGAGGATTGAACAGATCCTGAAGCGATCCATGGACCGGATCGAGGGCGTCATGCTGGAGCGGGTAGTGCAAAGTGAGCTGGATATTCCCCATGCGGTGGTGGAAGCCCGGGGAGGGTCGGAGCCGAATATCAGGGAGAATGTGACGGGAAAATGGAGCTCTCTGAAGAACTGGTTTCTGGATTCCGGAAGGCAGGAATGTGAGGCGAAGCGGGTGCTTCGGATTACCAACGAGGTAATTCGAAACATCATCCAGAATGCGGCTCTGATTGTCCAGATGCAGAACTGGGGAATCAGCAGAAAGGAAGACTACCGAAGGTTTCTGGAGTTGTTTTTGAAATGTGAGAATCTGGAGGAAGCCCATCGGCTCTCTGCCCATGTGTTTGGCATTCAGCGGGTCGAGCATTTCCGGACGAACAGTCCCAGGGAAGCGGACTCCATCAATGAGAGTGTTTTTGCGGAAGAACCGGCGGAATATCTGCTGAAACCCCATACCAGGGCTTACCGAGAAAAGCGGGACCGGACGGGATTTTCTGATAAATCCCTGGAGAAACTGATTCAGCGGCAAAGGTATCTGGAACATGCGGCGAAACAGCGGGAGGTTGTGCTGCGGTATATCAAAGACCAGAAGATTGTGTTTGCGGATATCACGGAGAAAATAACGGAAAGTACGAGAACGATATTTTTGCAGTGGATTGGCCAGGCGGGCATGAATTCGGAACACCGGGGAAGAACCGAGTACGGGCAGGAATACCGTCTGGTCCGCGCAGAGGGAAGCTGCGTGCTTCACTGTGAGGATGGGGATTTGACCATGCCGGCGTATGTGATGGAGTTTCAATAAAACAATGAATGAGATAAGGACACTTTTAGAGGAATTCTGGGTCTGCAGAGAACAGAACCGGGAAAAATATTACAGAGTAAAGAGCGAGGTGCCGAAGTTCCAGAAATTTGTGCGGGAGCAGCTGGGCTGGAAGCTGATCCACACGGAGAGCCTGATAAAGCTGGAGAAAATTCCGGCCCATGCGGAGAGCTTTATGGGGATCCAGGAGTTTTTGGAGATTCGGGATTACTGCATCTTATGCGTTGTGCTGATGTTTCTGGAGGACCGGGAGGATCAGGAGCGGTTCCTTTTGTCGGAGCTGATCGACTTTGTGGAGACGGGATTGAAACCGTATATGCAGATTGACTGGACTTCCTTCAGTCAGCGCAAATCCCTGGTCCGGGTGCTTCAGTATCTGGAGAAGCTGCAGATACTCCGGGTATATGAGGGCAGCAGCGAGGCATTCGGACAGGAAGAAGGGCGGGAAGTGCTGTATGAGAATACAGGATATTCCAGATACTTTGCGGTGAGCTTTGCCAAAGACATTTCAGAGTGTGAATCCTGGAAGGACTTTGAAAAAGCGGATTTTGAGGAGTTTTCCGAGGATCGGGGAACCAGGCGAATCAACCGGGTGTACCGGCAGCTTGCGGCCTGTCCGGCGCTGTACTGGCCTGCGGTGGATGATCCGGATTCCCTGTATTTGAAGAACCAGAGGCAGTGGGTGAGAAAATATCTGGAAGAAAATCTGGGCGGACGGCTGGACATCCACAGAAACGCGGCGTTTTGGATGCTGGAGGAGGGAGAAGTTTTCGGCTCGGTTCACCCGAGAGACGCCATGCTTCCGGAGGCGGTTTTGCTGCTCTGCGCCAGAATCCAGGAGACGGTAAGAGCCGGAGAGCTGAGTCGGGATGAGGACGAGTGCATACGGATCAGCCGGGAGCGATGGAGCCGCCTGGTTCTGGAGCTGAAGAAAAGCTGGAAAGAGGCCTGGAGCAAGGAATACAGGGAGATGGATGATGAGAAGCTTCTGGATCGTGTGCTCCAGTACATGAAGGACTGGATGATGCTGCGGGAGGAAGAGGACGGGCGGATCGTTTTGATGCCGGCTGTCGGAAAACTGGAGGGACATTATCCCAGGGACTACACAGGAGGGGAGAAAAGATGAGCGGCCGCTGGAAAATGAATCGAATTGGTTTTGTGAACTTTTGGCTTTACGATGAGGAAGAGTTTCCATTTGAGGACGGCAGACTTTTGCTGAGGGGCCAGAATGGTTCCGGAAAATCCATCACCACCCAGAGCTTTATCCCCTTTATCCTAGATGGAGACCGGACGCCGAGCCGCCTGGATCCCTTCGGCTCCAGCGACCGGAGAATGGAATACTATTTTCTGGGGGAGGAGGGAAAGGAGGAGGCCACCGGCTATCTTTTCCTGGAGTTTAAAAAGGAAGATGAGGAGGTTTACCGCACCATCGGAATCGGCCAGAGGGCCAGGCGGGGCAGATCCATGGACTTCTGGGGATTTCTGATTCTGGACGGCCGGAGGATCGGCCAGGACATCTGGCTGTACCGGGAGGCGGGGAGTGTAAAAATTCCCTGTGACAAAAGGGAACTGAAACAGAGGCTGGGAGAGAACAACCTGATGACAGACAGTCCGGGAGAATATAAAAAGCTGGTCAATCAGTATATTTTCGGTTTCCGGAAGCTGGAACAGTACGATCAGTTTATCCGGCTTCTGGTCAAAGTGCGTGCGCCTAAACTTTCAAAAGAATTCCGGCCTTCCAAGGTGTATGATATTTTGAATGATTCTCTGCAGACCCTGACGGACGAGGATCTGCGGATCATGGTGGATGCCATGGAAAAGATGGATGAGATTCAGGAAAGCCTGGATACTCTGGAGAGAGCCTTTGAAGATGTGAAAATTATCCGCACAGAGTATATCCGATATAATCAGTATATGTTGGCGCAAAAGGGACAGGCATACCTGGACGGGAACCGAAAAGTCAAAGAGTCCAGAGACCGTCTGGACAATCTGACCGCTCAGAAACAGGAGTTTGCGGAACAGATCCGGGACAAACGGCAGAAACTTGCCGAGCGGGCCGGGCGGGAAGAACTGCTGCTGGCGGAGAAGGAGGGACTGCTGGACACCGATATGGAGGATGTGGACCGCAGACTGACCGAGGCACGCCGGAAGCAGCAGGAACTGCAGCAGCGGGAGCGAGAGTGGGAAAAGAGAGCGGAAGAGTGCAACAGCCAGATCTTTCTTTTTGAGCAAAACCTGAAGGAGCTGCAGGGAGAGCTGGGAAGCCAGAGAGAGAGCCTGGAAGAGCAGAGACAGGAACTGGCAGAGCAGCAGGAGATTCTGCGCTGGGAGGGGCATGAGGAAGCTGTGAGGATGCTTGTCCTGGAACAGGCGGGCGCGGCGGAGAGTATCTCCCGGAAGCTGGCGGAATACAGAAAGCAGCTGGCAGAGTGCAGAAAGGCAATTCGGTTCTATGAGGAAGCCGTCCGGCTGTATGACGAAGCGTCCCGGACACTGGAAGATCTGGAGAGAAAACGGGCGGAGTGGGAGCAGGCCCAGGAGAGAGCCCAGGAGCAGGCCCAGGACTGCCGGGAAAACTGGATCGCGTCGGTGTTTCAGGCGGAGAAGACGGCGCGCGCATGGAAACCCCAAAGGGATGTTCTGCTGGATGTGGAGAAGCGGATGAGGGATTATCGGGAGCTTTCAGATGCCGGAGCCATTCAGGAACTTCTGCGCCTGGACTATGAGCGGCAGCGGCAGGCCCTGTTGGATCAGCGGGGCGATAAACAGCGTGCCTATCATGAAAAGGAGATTGAACTGGAAGAGATCTCCCGGGAGCTTGCCAGAGTGAAAAGCCGTGAGGAACTGGAGCCGGATCGGGATGAGCAGACGATGCGTTCCAGAGAGGCGCTTGCCAAAGCTGGCATTCGCGCCGTTCCCTTCTATAAGACGGTGGAATTTTCCGAGCAGCTCACGGAAGCAGAATGTGCCAGGCTGGAAGCTCAGCTTCAGGGGATGGGACTTCTGGACGCTCTGGTGGTGGTCCGGGAGGAAATACCGAGCATTCAGAGGGAATGTCCGGAATTTCTGGACAGCCTGATTTTGGTGGAGCAGGAAGGATCCGTTTCCTTTCCCGGCCTGAAGGTCAGTGAGCAGCTGGAACCCGAAATGCAAAGAGAGGTTCTGCGGATATTGAACAGCATCGGATCAGACGCCGGGGAGGTTACTGGGAATTTGGCTGACCTTCAGGGAGCCGGAGCGCGCGTCGGCGAGGATGGAAGCTTTCGTCAGGGACTTCTGGCGGGAAGAGCCGGGAAAGAAGGAGAGGCAGAATTTGTAGGGCAGTTGGCCCGCCAGAGGAAAAGAGAGCAGCAGATTGGCCGACTGGAAGCGCAGATCCGGGATGTGGAGATCAGCCTGGAACAACTGGGCGGGGAGATCGCTGCGCTGGAGAAAAAACTGGGGCAGTTGGAGCAGGAATACAGGGAGCTTCCCGATTTCGCGCAGCTCAACGCGGCGCTTCTGGAGGTTCAAAAATGCGGAGTGGAACTGGGGATTGCTCAGCAAAACGCCGCACAGCAGGAGCGCAGAGCCAGGGAGGCTGCCCGGAGAAAGGATGATACCTATCAGCGGATGCTGCAGCAGTGCCGCCCGCTCCCCTATGGAAGAACAGAAGCGGAGTATGAGGAAGCAGAGATGACCCTGGCGGAATACGAGTCCGTCTGGCAGAAATGCAGGGGGCTGCTGCTCCAGATATCCGGGATCCGGGAGAAAACTGCTCTGCAGGAGGACCGGATCGACCGGGAGAAGGAGTCTCTGGATCAGGCGCTGTCGGAAAGACAGCGCTGCAGCGTGGAGAAGGGCGCCTGTGAGGTTCAGATACGCCAGTGTGAGGAATATCTGAAACGGCCGGAGATCCGTGAGCGGGCACAGCGTCTGGAACAGGTGAATGCGGAACTGAGCGCGATACAGAAAGAGTGCAGCAATTTGAAAGTGGATACCGGAATACTGGAAGGCAGCCTCGGCAGCCTGGAAAAGGAGGAACCGGAGCGCAGGGAGGCCCTTGTCCGGGCCATCGGAGAGGAAACTGTTCTGAGAAGCTGCTTTGAGGAAGAACTGTCTCTGAGACTGCTGTTTGGCCGGGAGAGCCTTTCCCTGGAGGAATGCGCCCGCAAGGCGCAGAGTATGCTGCGGGAAGGGGACAGGAACCGGGAAGCGGCGGAGATGCTGCAGGCGCTGTACCAGGTATTCCAGAGGCATAATGGGAATCTGGCCAGGTATGGAACTTCTCTGGAGGAGTGCTTCGGCACAGAGCAGGGAGAAGAACAGACCGGGGCGGCCGGAGCCCTGCGGAAGCGTGTGCTGGTGGTGTCTGTCTGGAACGGAAAGAAGGTCTATCTGGAGGAGTTTTATCAGATTCTGAAAAACGCCATTGATGAGACAAGACTCCTGATCCAGCAGAAGGACCGGGAACTGTTTGAAGATATTCTGTCCCAGACCATCAGCCAGCAGATGACGGATCGGATCGCGGAAAGCCGGAAGTGGGTGGCGGATATGTCAAAGCTGATGCAGCAGATGGATACCTCCATGGGGCTCACCTTCTCTCTGGAGTGGAAACCGAAGAAAGCGGAAAATGACGCGGAACTGGATGTGGCGGAGCTGGAGCAGATTCTGCTTCGGGACCGGGATCTTCTGACCGTGGAGGATATTGAGAAGGCCGCCTCTCATTTCCGCAGCAAGATCCGGACAGAAAAGAGAATACGCCAGGAAAATGGCGGTGTGATCAATTATATGGATCTGGTGCGTGAGGCCATGGACTACCGGGGCTGGTTCGAATTTCAGATGTACTGCCGGCGAGGAGAAGAGCCCAGGAAGCCTTTGACCAACGCGGCCTTTAACCGGTTCAGCGGGGGAGAAAAGGCCATGGCTATGTATGTGCCCCTCTTTGCGGCGGTGAACGCCCAGTACAAAAAGGCAGAGAACAGCGATTATCCCCGCATCATCGCCCTGGATGAGGCCTTCGCCGACGTGGATGATAAAAATATCAGCAGCATGTTTGAACTGGTGCACAAGCTGGATTTCGACTATATCATGAATTCCCAGTCTCTCTGGGGATGCTATGAGACAGTGGACGGGCTGCGGATCGCAGAGCTGCAAAGGCCCATGAATTCCCAGATTGTAACGGTAATCCGCTACACCTGGAACGGCCATGAGCGAATTCTGGAGGAACAATAAATTGGAATGCGCGGAATACTTCCGGAGCCAGGCGGGATACCGCCGCTGCTTCGAGGAATTGCTGAAAAAATGGACGTCCTACGGCCGCCCGGCCGGGATGATTACCCTTGAGAACGCATCGGAGGAAGAACGGCGTCTGCTGGGCGGTATCCTGGGAAAGACCTTCTATGATTCAAAGATCCGGTTTTCCTTTGCCGATTTTGAGCGGGGGCTGCAGCGGACGCGATTTGCTCCCGTGGATATGAAGGTACTTCTGGAAAGCTATTTTGGGAAAGAAATTTCCACCAACCAGGAGGAGAAGGAGAGAAAACGGCAGGCGAGAGACCGGTTTTTTGAGGAATTGTACGCATCCTTTGCGGATAACACCGGGAAAGACGCAGCCGGGAAAACGACAGGGGAAATGGCTAGGGAAATATCCGGGAAAAATGTCGGAGAAATAGGTGCAGAGACGGCCGCCCACCGCTGGATCCGGCAGATGATGGAGGATAAGACCTGGGGCTTTTGGCTGCTTTCCAGGGAGTTCGCGAAGAATAAAAAAGCAGCCAGAGAGCTGGGAGAAAATACGGGGAGAGCGCTCCGGGAGCTCTTTCCGGTTTTGCCGGGGAGAGAAACGGAAGAATCCGCAGAAGCGTTTCAGGAAACGATTCTGGCTGTCTTTGCCGCGAAGATCTGCGGGAATCCCCACTATTTTGACCGGGGGACTCCGGGAGGGCAGCTTCTGACAAATGGGCTCTGCTGTATCATGGGGGAGACTTTGCCGGAAAATGCCCATCAGTGGAAGGAGCTGCTTCTTCAGGCAGGGATTGCGCCGGATTATGTATCCAGCATGGTTCATGCTTACGGCATCGGGCTAAAGATACCGGAGGGGAGACATCCTGCCCTGGAAGCCTTCCGGGCGCGGAGAGAAGCCTGCGTGATCACCCTGGAAAATCTCAGGAACGCGGTGGGAGCCTGGGCGCCGGGAAAGCGGATGTTTGTGGTGGAAAACGAGATGGTATTCAGTTTCCTCACAGAGCAGCTGCGAGGCCGGAACGCGGATGTGGGGCTGCTTTGCACCTCCGGACAGCTGCGGACAGCAGCCGTGAAGCTGCTGGAACTGTTTGCCGAGGCCGGATACCGGATCTGGTACAGCGGAGACATGGACCCTGAGGGCATCGAGATTGCTGACCGCCTGTGGAAGCGATTTAAAGGCGGTGACTTTAAGGGCGGCGTAGAAATCTGGAGGATGTCGTCGGAGGACTATGGGATGGGAATCTCAGGAGAGGTTTTGAAAGAGTCCAGGCTGGCCCGGCTGGATAAGGTGGAGCATCCGGTACTAAAGGAAACGGCAGACCGTGTGCAGGAGAAGAAGCGGGCCGCGTATCAGGAAAATATTCTGGAAGCCCTGCTGAGGGACCTGCTGAGCGCAGAAGAATAGAATGGAATGCGGATACAGGAGGCAATGCGGGGCGGGGCCTCGACAGCGGATGATCCTGATTGGAGAAAGGAGCGGATGGGCGGTATGGAAGGAAAGAAGATTGCGGTGATATTTCCGGGAGTGGGCTATCACGCGGATAAGCCGCTTCTGTATTACAGCAGAAAGCTGGCGGCCCGGCACGGGTATGAAGTGGTGTGCGTCGATTACGGACGGCTGCCCTCCGGCATCAAGGGAAACCCGGAGCTGATGCGCGCGGCTTATGAGCAGGCCCTGGGTCATGCCCAAGACCAGCTTGCCGGAGTGGAGTTTGGAGCTTATTGCCGTGTGCTGTTTGTTTCAAAGAGTATCGGGACTATTGTGGCAGCGTCCTACGATACGCAGAAGCAGATCGGAGCCGGTCATGTCTATTACACTCCGGTGGAAGCTTCCTTTCAGAACATGGGAACGGAGGGCATTGTCTTCCACGGGACCGGCGATGACTGGGCTGGGACAGAGATGATTGAGCGGGAGTGCGCAAAAAGAGGGATGCCGCTTTTGGTGACCGAATGCGCCAACCATTCCATGGAGACGGGGGATGTGCTGAGGGATCTGGACATTCTCCGGGCGATCATGGGGGAGACGAACCGGTACATCTGGGAATTTACCCGGGAGTGAGGGGAATGGGATCGCCACGAAAGCGGGAAGCGTTAATCTGCAAAAAGCAAAGGGAGAAGCAGAGTGCAGAAGAATAACGAGATTGTAATATTTGAGACGGAAGATAATCAGGTGTTATCCAGGCTTGCACGGTTTTATACTGAATTTGAAGGAATCCATCCCTTTATAGACGGAAATGGCCGCACGGGGCGTCTGCTTGTAAATCTGGAATTAATGAAAGCAGGGTATCCGCCGATTGATATTAAATTTGCAGACCGGGGTGCCTACCATCTAAGAAGTAGTAACACCCCCTATTCTTATTGCTTTTTACGGCTCAGGAATGCCGCGTTTTGCTTATTCTTTGCTTGTCTTAACAATCTCAAAGGCAACTACATACTTGGCAGATTGCGGAAAAACAGGGTAAACTAACGCAAATCAGGAGGACTTTAAAATATGATACGAGTACTTTTCGTGTGCCACGGCACTACCTCTGCGAGTAAAACTTGTGTCGGCTATTAGTTGGGTAAATCAGTGCAAATCGTGGCGTTGTGAAAAGTGCCTTACTACGGTTCACCCGATGAAAACTATATATGTACAAATCCCTTTTTCGGGGGTACTAGAAGGCACCATGCAGCATTGCAGGTGTCTTTTTTGGAAGAAATGGAAGTATTGTTCCGCTAATTCATTAAATGTTGTTCCGATATTATTGATATTATTCCGATAAAGGGGTATACTATATCTTAGATTGGAGGGATAGGCTATGTTTATGACAGTAAAACAGGCTTCTGAAAAATGGGGCATTTCTGATAGAAGAATCCGAGTTCTTTGCTCTGAAGGGAAAATTCCGGGTGCGTATCAGGAAGGACGTGGTTGGAAAATTCCTGTGGATGCAAAGAAACCTGCCGATGGTCGTTACAAATCAAAGGAGAGTCTTTTGGCTCAAATCGACCGTAAAAAGGTTGAGTTGGACGGGAGAAGACCTTTAACAGCGGGCGAAGTAGCAAGGCTTAACGAGGAGTTTATCGTGGAATACACATACAACTCTAACGCCATCGAAGGAAATACACTTACCTTGCGAGAAACAGACTTGGTACTCCGAGGTCTTACGATTGACCAGAAACCATTAAAGGACCATATGGAGGCGGTCGGTCATAAAGAGGCATTTGATTTTGTGAGTGAACTTGTGAAAGATAATGTTCCGATTAGCGAGAGCATCATCAAGCAGATTCACTACCTCGTCCTTGCTGATAAGAAAGAAGACCGTGGCGTATACCGCAGAGTTCCGGTTCGTATTATGGGCGCACAGCATGTACCCGTGCAGCCGTATCTTATTGAGCCGAAGATGGAACAGTTGTTGCGTGATTTTGCTGAAAGTACAGAGCATATCGTAACAAAATTGGCTCGTTTCCATATCGAATTTGAGGGCATCCATCCTTTCATTGACGGTAATGGTAGAACCGGAAGGCTGCTTGTAAATCTTGAGTTAATGAAAGCAGGATTTCCGCCTATCGACATTAAGTTTACAGATAGAATTGCCTACTACAATGCATTTGATGAGTATCATGTTAAACATAATCTTTCTGTGATGGAAAATCTGTTTGCAGGATATATCAATGCAAGACTGGATATGTATTTAGATATGTTGCAGGACTAACCGACCTGCTTTTGAATAAGGAGGTCACCTATGCCTTTTGAGATAGTAAGAAATGATATTGTAAATATGCAAGTGGATGCGGTGGTAAACACTGCAAATCCGAACCCTGTCATAGGCTCCGGCGTTGACAGCGGAATACATAAAAAGTAAGCGCTCAATTCTTGGGTAGATAGACATTTGCCTATTTCAAGCTCATAATGATGATAGTAAATAGCTTTTTACTCCACTCCATGGATAGGAGATAGAAATTTACTACATTTGGAGGTT
>Ga0129317_1001347_pt1 | contig 18597 bp, 15 predicted proteins | sample Cm1ome_FD_94430 | JGI IMG/M metagenome (GOLD analysis project Ga0129317, IMG submission 94430) | Eastern black-and-white colobus group fecal microbial communities from Wisconsin, USA - Cm1105 metagenome | ecosystem: Host-associated > Mammals > Digestive system > Large intestine > Fecal | place... | reverse complement strand
GGTGTCGGCTTTATACAAATTTAAAATTTATTATTGAAAAAATATTGTATATATCGGTGTTTTTGTAAGCGCTAGTAAAAAATGAGATAAAGGTATAGAAATAATTAGGATTTGTGATATAATAACACTATATTCATAAGGAGGAATTTTTTAAATGGAAAAATTATCATTCGTAGTATCTGACCCAGTAGGTTTACATGCAAGACCTGCTACAATCTTAGTAAACCAGGCTAGCAAATTCTCTAGCAATATCAACTTAATCTATAACGGTAAGAGCGTTAACCTTAAATCAATCATGGGTGTTATGTCTTTAGGTGTTCCAACTAAGGCTACAGTAGAAATCGAAGCTGAAGGTGAAGACGAAAAGGACGTTATCGATTCTATCGCTAAGGTTATCAAAGAACAGAAAGTTGCTGAATAATATACTTTTGTTTTTGACAGTGGATTTTATCCACTGTTTTTTTTACACACTTTTTCCCATATTTTCTCCATAATAACGCAAATATTATTTTTTATTATAGTTATAAGGAGGCGTCATTATGTCTAAAGGGAAAGAGTGTCTACATTATCTCGCGTTATTTCTAATTGTATTGATTACTATGAATATGATTATGATGTGCTTATTTATTAAGCAGGGATCATTACAGGTAATTAATAAGTATAAGAAACAATTAAAATATGAAGTAACACTGACATCTAATAATGGAAGCGTCAGTCTTACTGATGCAAAAGAGTTAACGCACCTTAAAGGTGTAAAAGCCTATAATTATGAACAATTAGTCAATGCATCTTCATCACTTCAATCTGTCAATACACGTCTCTCTTTCCCTCGTATTCATTTAAAAGATAATCAGGAAGATTCATTTCTTCTTGCAGGCTATTCTTCTATGACGCTGATTCAGGACTTTGATTCAAAAGAATATCAATTAAAAGAAGGAAGACTACTCACAAGTAAAGATGAAAATACATCCAATGCAGTGATTTCCTATGCACTTGCGAAAAATAATAATCTAAGTATAGGAGATACAATACAATTCAAAACAGAAAAAGGAGATGTCTCATTATCCATTGTAGGTATCTATAAGAATAAAGTGGGTCTGTTAAGTCGTCTCAAGCCTTATAACACAATCTTTATCTCTTTATCTAAAGCACAGGCATTAAGTCATACAGAGTCTTTATCCTCTGTCACTTATTATTTAAATAAAGAAGATAAAACAGAAGATTTTATTAAGGAAGCACAAAAAACACCATTGGATTGGAATCAATTACAACTCACATCCAATGATGCACAATATAATGCCTGTGTCTCTATATTTGAAAATATATGTGATAAACTCAAGACTCTTCCATTTATACTATTGATCACAGGCTCATTTCTATTAATACTTGTCTATATAGGATTATCAAAGAAACAGAACCTTTTAAAAACATTAATTGTATTTATCATTGCGTTATCTATCTCTTTCTTCACAAGTCCAAATCTTTCAAAATATACAATCAATACATCTCTTTCTCGCCATGATATGACAATATCTCAAAAAGAGATAAGAAAGATCAAAACAGTCTATACACCAAAGATTCTAGTAGAAACAGTTGGCTTTGCATCTATCATGTATCTAGAAACAGTGATTATCACATATAAGAAAAAGATCTCAGCCTAGGCTGAGATTATTTCTTTTGATTTAGAGAACAAGCCATAAATGCCACCTGTATGCATAAATAGAATATTCTTGGCATGGTCAAATGTTCCTTTTTCTAATTCATGGATCAAACCATAATACGCCTTCCCTGTATAAACAGGATCAAGAATAATACCACTATGTCTAGATAAGTCAGAGATAGCTTCTAATTCTTCTTTACGGCTTAAAGAATAGCCTCTTCCTACATATCCATCAATGATATGAATATGATTTCTATCCACATCTTCAACATCAAGATGAGGTAGTGTATCCTCAATAATATTATTGATTTCTTTAATAAAGAAATCAGCATCATCACATACATTAATACCGACAATATCTTTATGAGCTTGTCTTAACTCATTTCCTAGATATAGACCAGTATAAGTTCCTCCAGAACCTACTGCATCAATAATCGTATCAAACACAATACCTGTCTTTTTTTCATATTCTAGTATTTCATCAAAAGCCTCAATATAACCTAAAGTACCAATTCCATTACTTGCACCCATAGGAATAATATAAGGTTTACCACCTTTGTCTAATACTTCCTGATAGACTTCCTGCATCATTTCATCTTTATGTGCCTGGAAATCATCATGTTCCTTTACTCTAATATCAGCACCAAGCATATGGTCTAAAAGAAAGTTGGCTGTTTCAATATTTTCACCAGGTTCTTTTCTAAGTATTAGAATACACTTTAATCCAAGTTTTGCAGCCACTGCAGCAGTAGATCGACAATGGTTGGACTGGAATCCACCATTTGTGATTAATGTATCACAACCTAAAGATAAAGCTTCTGCCACGCTGTATTCTAGTTTTCTAATCTTATTACCAGATGCCACACTATCTGTTAAGTCATCTCTTTTCACAAAGATATTAGGTTTATATTTGTCTGAGAGATAGTCTATTTTTTCAATAGGAGTAGGCAGCTGGGCCAAATGTAGTTTATTCATGTTATCACCTCTATTAATAGTATAAACGAAAAAAAGATAAAGTAAACCCTATATTCCTATTGACATGATAGGAAATAAACTGTATGATAACAACAACCTATTAAACAGATAGGAGAAAGGGGTAATAAACTATGAAAAGACTTTTTAACACAATGTGTAGATCATGTAGTGTCATGTGTATGTAATACACAATAGAGTACTTTCATGGTCATTATGCATTTTTGTATTTGTGCAGAATTGTGTAATGCAATGCTGCTTTTTTTTGTACTCTAAATTAGATAAAAATTAATTGGAGGAGAATTAAATGAAATATGAAACACTTGCGATTCATGCTGGAGAACGTACTAAAGGAGTTCCTGGTGTGAATGTCCCTATCGAATTATCAACAACATTTGTACAGAAAGGAATCCATGATTATCAGGATTACCAATATTCCCGTGGTAATAATCCCACAAGACATTATCTTGAAACATTAGTAGCAGAATTAGAAGGCGCAAAATATGCATTAGCTACTTCTAGTGGTATGGCAGCTTCTTCACTTGTATTTGGGTTATTAAAGGAAGGAGATCATGTATTATTCAGTTCTAATGTATATGGTGGTACATTCCGTTATTTCTCAAATCTATTTGAAGATAGAGGTATTCAAGGCAAACTTGTAGATGATATTAATAATCTTAAAGAAGAGGATTTAAAGGATATTACAGCCATCTTTATTGAAACACCATCTAATCCTTTATTAGAGGTTTATGATATCGAATATCTTGCTTCTATTGCACATTCCAATAATGCATTATTGATTGTGGATAATACATTTCTTACATCTTATTTTCAAAAGCCATTAGATTTAGGTGCTGATATTGTGGTTTATTCAGCGACTAAGTATTATGGTGGTCATTCAGATGTGATTGCTGGACTTGTCGTTACGAATAACGATGATCTTTATACAAAACTCAAATTCCTTCATAACACATATGGAAACATTCTTTCACCTTTTGACAGTTTCTTGATTCAAAGAGGTATTAAAACGTTAGGCGTTAGACTTGATCGTCATCAGAATAATGCGTTACGTATAGCAGAATATCTTAATAATCATCAAGCTGTGAAGAAGGTTTATTATCCGGGATTACAGACTCATCCTGGACATGATATCCAAATCAAACAGGCAAGGGGGTATGGTTCGGTATTATCTTTTGTGTTAGAAGATGATTATGATTCTAAGAAGTTTGTGGATGGATTAAATATTATTGATCTAGCAGTAAGTTTAGGTGGTATTGAATCATTGATATGTCATCCATCTTCTATGACACATGAATCTTATCCGCTTGATTTACAACAGAAAATAGGCATTGAAGAAGGATTATTAAGACTTTCTGTGGGAATAGAGAATATTCAGGATTTATTAGACGATATAGAACATGCATTAGAGAATGCTCATAAATAGGGGGAAATCATTATGAACTTAAAAACAATTTTAGCAGGATTATTAATCGTACCAGTTCTTGCAGGATGTGGATCAACATCAAAAACATCAGATACATTAGAAAGTATTCAATCAAAAGGTTATATCACAGTCGCAACAGAAGGAACATATTCTCCTTTCTCTTATCATAATGATAAAGATAAACTTGTTGGTTATGATGTAGAAGTCGCACGTGCTGTCGCAAAGAAATTAGGTGTAAAAGCGAAGTTTGTGGAAACAAAATGGGATGGTATTGTTGCTGGACTTGATGCAAAGAAATATGATGTCATTTTTAATCAGGTAGGTGTTACACCAGAAAGACAAAAGAAATATTTATTTGGAGAACCATATACGTATACATATGCGACAATTATTACCCGTAAGGATAATAACAGTATTAAGTCATTTGGTGATTTAAAGGGAAAGAAATCATCTCAGACGACTAATAGTAACTGGGCAGATATTGTAAGACAAAATGATGGAGAAGTTGTTGGTACAGAAGGATTTAACCAGTCTATTGAACTTGTTCTTCAAGGAAGAGTAGATGCAACTGTCAATGACAGTGTCGCTTATTTGGATTATAAGAATAATAAACCTGATGCAGATGTAAAGATTGCAGCTCAGGGAGATGATGTGCTTAAATCAGCACCGCTTATTAGAAAATCTGATAAAACATTACAGAAAGCTATCACTAAAGCAATCAAAGAATTAAAATCTGAAGGAAAACTTAAAGAAATCTCTTCAAAATACTTTAAAGAAGATGTTTCTCAGCCTAAATAATGTCACAAAGAGTAATCCAGATTCTTATCTCTTCTTTTGGTAAGATTCTTATACCAGGACTGATCTACACTATTCCACTCACAATTGTTTCGTTTGCTTTAGGATTATGTATCGCAATAGTGACTGCATTATTACAGGTTATGAATGTACCTGGTTTTAAACAGATTTGTCAATTTTATGTCTGGGTGTTCAGAGGAACACCCTTGATGGTTCAATTGTTTATTATATTTTATGGTTTACCTAGTGTTGGAATAATGATTAATGCAATTCCTGCTGCAACCATTGCTTTTTCACTTAATGTCGGGGCTTATGCTTCAGAAACAATTAGAGGTTCTATTTTATCTATTCCGCGTACTCAAAGTGAAGCATGTTATGCATGTGGAATGACTCGTACGCAGGGTATGTTTCATGTTATTTTGCCACAGGCATTAAGAATAAGTATTCCTGCATTGTCTAATAGCTTTATTGCGCTTGTAAAGGATACATCTTTAGCGGCCAATATTACAGTGACAGAAATGTTTATGGTTACACAAAGACTTGTTGCACTCACATATGAACCATTGTTTCTATATTTAGAGGTCGCATTTATTTATTTGGTCTTCTGTACTGCACTCACATATTTACAGAAGGTATTGGAGAAAAGATTGAAGGTGGGCATATGATACAAATAAGTCATTTGAATAAATCCTATGGTGAACATCATGTTCTTAAAGGAATAGACTTAAATATTAAAGATGGTGAAACAATTAGTATTATTGGACCTTCTGGGTCAGGCAAATCTACTTTCTTAAGATGTTTGAATTTGTTAGAAGAACCAGAAGAAGGACAGGTCACTATTGGTGAACACCAGTATGATGAAAAAACAATTCATAAAAATAAGAAGGTGTTTTCTCGCATTACCGCAATGGTCTTTCAGAACTATGGATTGTTTTCTAATAAGAATGTATTAGAAAACATTACACTGCCTTTGACTGTTGTGAAAAAAGAAAACAGTCAAACAGCTAAGAATACTGCCTTGAAGTTATTAGAGAAGGTGGGTTTATTAGATAAGCAGAAGGCATATCCTAATGAGTTATCAGGAGGACAGCAGCAGCGTGTAGGAATAGCACGTGCACTTGCATTGAATCCAGAATTAATTCTATTTGATGAACCAACAAGTGCTTTAGATCCTGAACTAGTAGGAGAAGTTCTTTCTCTTATTAAGAAGGTGGCAACAGAGAAGATTACGACTATTATTGTGACTCATGAAATTGCGTTTGCACGTGAGATCAGTGATCGTATAGTATTTATGGATAATGGATATATTGTAGAGGAAGGAACTCCCGAAGAGGTTATAGATCATCCTAAGAATCCTCGTACAAAACAATTCCTACAGAGGTTTACAAGGAATGATTATTAAGCAGAGAAATCTGCTTTTTCTTTTGGTATAATGATGAAGACAAGGAGATACAAATATGAAAACAATTGGAAAAGATGGTATTTTATTAAGACTCGCAAAGGATATGTATCCTGAAAGAGATGATTTATCTTCTATTGAAGTAAAAACATTATTTAATGATATTTGTCATAAATATATACAAAGAGAAGGCATTTATGATCTTCTTTCATGGCTAGAAGGCACTGATTTCTATAGAGCACCTGCAAGTACTCGTTATCATGGAGATTATGAAGGTGGTTTGTGTGATCATAGTCTTCATGTTTATTTCTGTTTTAGAAGCTATGTAAAGAAGCGTTGTGAACCAGGGTATCATTTATCTATGAGTGAAGAAAGTATAGCGTTATGTGCTTTATTCCATGATTTATGCAAGGTGGATATTTATAAGACAGAAATGCGTAATAAGAAGAATGCGCAAGGACAATGGGAACAGGTCCCTTTCTATACAATAGAAGATGCATTCCCTGTAGGACATGGTTCTAAGAGTGTTTATATTATTAATAGGTATTTAAAGCTTACAGACATAGAAACAGCCGCTATTGCGTATCATATGGGCTTTAGTTATGGTGATGATGCAAGAACAGTAGGTAATGTATTTAGTCGTTTTCCTGAAGCGTTTGCGTTATCTACAGCTGATATGGAAGCCACTTATTTTGTAGAAAATGAACATTGGCCACGATAAAGTGCTATAATATCATCCAAGGTGATATATATGAAAAAGAGTAAAATAAAAACAAATGCATTAAGAATGCTGGATCGTGATAAGATTCCTTATGAGATCAAGACATATGAATATGATGAAGAACATTTGAGTGGTGAACATGTGGCATCACAAGTAGATATGGATGCAGGCGATATCTATAAGACACTTGTACTACATGAAGACCATGATTATTTAGTATGCTGTATTCCTGTATTAGAGGAAATAGACTTAAAAAAGCTAGCTAAACTATCTGGACATAAGAAGGTAGAAATGCTTCATATGAAGGATTTATTAGGTCTCACAGGTTATATGCGTGGAGGATGTTCTCCTGTTGGCATGAAAAAGAAGTTTCCTACATATTTTGATGCCAGCATAGAAAAAGACCGTCCTATCGCTCTCTCAGCAGGTAAAAGAGGCTATCAGATGATTGTTTCATCAAAGGATATTACAACATATTGTGATGCAAAAATAGGGGATGTAGTGAGAGATCACTAATCCTTTTTTTATATATCTGTAAGTGTTTACTTAGGAGTTGTCGACAAGAGCTTATCGATATTCGTAAAAAGTACTATTTGATTTAGAGAAGTATCTAATATATGAGTAAAAGTTGTGAGAAAATAATGCAACTGTAGCGCTTTTTGTTTCTATAGGTTTTCGAATTTGGTATAATAGAGTCAAGAGGTGACGCTTAAAAATGGATATTAATAAGAAATATGAGCAATGGTTAAATTATGAAGACATGGATGCTTCATTAAAGGCAGAACTTGCCGGAATGACAGAAGAACAGAAGGAAGATGCTTTCTATAAGAATCTTGAATTCGGTACAGCAGGTATGCGTGGTATTTTAGGTGCAGGTACAAACCGTATGAATATCTATACAGTTCGTAAAGCAAATATGGGATTTGCGAAATATGTAGCTAACTTACCAGAAGGTAAAGAACGTGGCGTAGCAATCAGCTATGATAACAGACATATGTCATATCGTTTTGCGATTGAATCAGCTAAGATTCTTGCAAAGTTTGGTATTAAGTCTTATATCATGGAATCTTTAAGACCTACTCCAGAATTATCTTTTGCAGTACGTTATTTAAAATGTGCAGGTGGTATCATGATTACTGCTTCTCATAACCCTAAGGAATATAACGGGTATAAAGTATATGATGATACTGGCTGTCAGTTAATCCCTGAATGGGGTGATATCGTTGTTGATTATGTAAATGAAATCGATGATGAATTAGAAATCGAACAGATCAGTGATGAAGAAGCTTATCCATATATTACATGGGTAGGAGAAGAAGTAGATGAAGCTTACTACAAAGCTGTTATGGGTATTGAAATCAATCCTGGACTAGATAAGTCTGATTTCAAGATTGTTTATTCACCACAGCATGGTGCAGATAACATCCCTGTAAGAACATGCTTAAAGAGATTAGGCTATGATATTGTGCCAGTACTTGCACAGTGTGCACCTGATCCAGATTATACAAATACAAAGTCTCCAAACCCAGAAGTAGATGCTTCTTATGAATTAGCTATTAAGCTTGCGAAAGAAGTAGATGCTGATGTAGTCGCAATTACTGACCCAGATGGTGATAGACTTGGTGTTGTCGCAAAGCATAATGGTGAATATGTATTAATGAGTGGTAACCAGAGTGCTGCAGTATATCTTGAATATATCTTATCTCAGAGAAAAGAGAAGGGTACATTACCTGATAATGCAGTTATGTACAATACTATTGTAACAAGTGATCTTGGTGAATTAGTTGCTAGAAACTATGGTGTTGATGTTGAAAAGACATTAACTGGATTCAAGTTCATTGGTGATAAGATCAGAAAGTATGAAAAGACTCATGAAAAACAGTTCATCTTCGGTTATGAAGAAAGCTATGGCTGTGTTGTAGAAGACTTCGTAAGAGATAAAGATGCTGTACAGGCTGTATTACTTGCTGCTGAATGTGGTAACTACTATAAGAAGCAGGGTAAGGATCTTATTGATGTATTGAATGAATTATATGCTAAATATGGTACATTCAAGGAATCACAGATTGCTTTAGCTAAGGCTGGTGCTGCTGGTGCTGCACGTATCAAAGAAATGATGGATACTTTAAGAAAAGATAAGCCTACTGAAATCGGTGGTGTGAAGGTTGTATTAAGTGAAGACTATGCAACAAGTGAACGTTCTGATGGCACAACAATTGACTTACCAAAGTCAAATGTATTAAAGTATTATCTAGAAGATGGTTCTTGGATTGCTGCTAGACCTTCTGGTACAGAACCTAAGTGTAAATTCTATTTCTCAATTAAGGGTACAGATGCAAAGGATGCTGCTGATAAGACAGAAGTATTCCATAAGGCAATGATGGAATTAATTGGTGAATAACTCATATGGGGACTCTATCTTCGATAGAGCCCTTTTATTTTTTGGAGGTGTAACATGTATAAATTATTAGTTGTAGAAGATGAAGTACTTATTAGAGACATTATTAAGGAATATTTTGCGACAAGAGACTATGAAGTCATTGAAGCAGTAGATGGTTATGATGCTTTAAATAAAGTCAATCAGGATATTGATATGGTCTTACTTGATATTATGATGCCAGGAATGGATGGGTATGAAACATGTAAGAAGATCCGTGAAAAATATGATATGCCTATTATTTTTATCAGTGCTTTATCTGAGACTGATAATATGCTGGATGGTTATCATGTAGGAGCAGATGATTATATCACAAAGCCTTTTAAACCTTCCGTTTTATATGCGAAATGCCAGGCTATTTTAAATAGAAGCAAGAAGACAGAAAAGGAAGATAAAGAGATCATCTGGTTAGATGCAAGTAAACATTTAATGTATGTAGATGGTGAACCAGTGGCACTTCCTAATAAGGAATATTTATTAATGGAATTATTCTTAAACAACAAGAATCAGTTATTTACACGTTCTCAGATATTAAATAAGGTCTGGGGTTATGACTATTATGGTGATGGACGAGCTGTAGATACTTATATTAAGAAGTTAAGAAAGAAGTTAGGTGTGCATTCGCATCGTATTCAGACTATTATGAAGGCAGGTTATACATATACGGATGAAGAAGACTAAATGGTCTTTTGGACTTGTACAGCGTACCTTCTTCTTGATGTTGTTTGTATTTGTGATTATTCTAGGGCTTATGTCCTTACAAGGTATCACAGAATACAAGGAACGACTCATTAGTTCTTCATATGATGCTTCATTGACTTCTGGCTTACAGAATATTTATCAGACACAGTATTCTCTAGATAATCCAGATATGACCAAGTATTTAAAGAACTACTATCTTACAAATGAGGGTATGGCAGCTATTGTGGATAGTGATAATAATATCAAATCATTTGTAAGTAGTGCGTCTTTACATATTTCTCAATTATGGATTCTTGATGATAATAAGAGTCAGGAAATTATGGTGGATATATCAGAGAATGATTTAGTGAAGAAAATAAATAAGTATATGATTGAACATCCTGATGAGAACTATGATGTTGTTATAGGTGGTGCTAAGTCTCAAAAGAAACAATATTATATTAATGATGGTGAGAGAGAGGTTGAATATGATACATCAATGGATACCACAGATATTCATCCTGCGTATCTTGCGATTAATGGTAAGGTTTTATTGAATGGTACACATAAATCATTAAAGAAATATAAAGTATCCTGGTATATGTCAGAAAGGTGCTTTTATGAAAGAAATGGTTCAAGTGGTGGAAGAGAGTTTACTGATTATAAGAAACTCAAGAAAGCATTAGAGAAACAGATCAAGAAGATTGATAGTATGGAATATACAAGAGGGTCTGATTATGTGCATTCTAAGAGTATTAATGTGAATGGTGGTACAATGACTATTGTGCTTTCAGAATTGAATCAGGAAATCTCTCCTGTATCAAATGCGAGTGGTGTAAAAGGTTATTTTGTATCAGCTAGCTTTATACCGCAGCTCACTAAAAGAGCTGCTGTGAACTATTTTGAACATTCCTGGTATATTTATATTATTGTACTCTGGCTGAATGTAGTGATTTCTATTGTAATCTCACATATGATTACTAAACCATTAAGACATGTATCAGAAGTCACAAATGAAATTGCGAAGAATGATTTCAGTGAGAAGTTCTTGATTACACGTCATGATGAAATAGGACAGTTAGAAAACAATATCAATATCATGAGTACGAACCTAGAGAATACAATCAATCAGCTGACTGAACAGCTTGAACATGTTCAAAGACTAGAACATACAAGAAAGCAGTTTATTGCGAACTTTACTCATGAGATTAAAACACCTCTTGGTATTATTGCAGGTTATTCTGAATTATTAGAAGATGCCACAACACAGGAATCAAGAGAAAAATATATTTCTATCATCAATGAACAGATTGAACGTATTAATGGTATTGTACTTACAATGTTGGAATTATCTCGTTTAGAATCTGGTAAGATAGAACTCAATAACTATCATGTTTCATTATCAGAACTTGTAGAAGAAGTCATTGATGATTTTGAATATGAATTAGAAAAGAAACAGCTTCATATTGTAAAAGAATATGAAGAAGTGGTTTTAGATTGTGATCCTATTCAGATAGAAAGGGTTATTAATAATTTGACATCTAATGCGATTAAGCATACAGATGAACAAGGTACGATTACATATCGTATCACAAAGCATCGTTTTGAAATAGAAAATGAAGGACAACATCTCTCACAGGAAGATATGGAATCCATCTGGGAAGCCTATATTTCTATGGATCAGGGTGGTACAGGACTTGGTCTTCCTATTGTAAAAGCGATTTTAGAGAGACATAGTTATCATTTTGGGGTAGAAAATACAGAAAAAGGTGTTCTATTCTACTTTGAATATTGATATAATAAGGCAAGTAGGGAATGGGTGATCTTATGAAACTAAAAAGAGTACAGTTTTTTATGTCTAAACAAAGTTATCTAGCTAGTCTCCTTGCGATTGCAGCATTAGTCTGTTATTTCATAGGTTACGCCTCAATTGCGATTATTCTGACAATCGTGATTATTATTTGTTTAGTTATATATTTTATTCTTGGTCTCGTTTATTGGAGATGCCCTTATTGTCATAACTACCTTCCTACAAAAGATGCAGGTAGTTTAACAGTGTGTCCCCATTGTCAAAAAGAATTATTTAGAGATGAAGAAAACAATACTGTAGAAAAATAAAAGACTGATATCACTTATGTGATATCAGTCTTTTTCTATAAGTAAATTGCTTTATTGATGTGGAGGTAATAGATAATGCCTTGCACATCTGTATGGAATACTTCTTTTAATACTTTAGAGTAATAAGATAACTGTGTACGATGTAAGTCTTTAAGTGTTTCATCACTATTGTCTTTTGATACTCTATCTGTCTTATAGTCTAATACATAGACCCTATTGTCTTTAATAAAGACTAAGTCAAATATACCATTTATGATGAGTCCATTCTCATCTTTATATCTAAATGCTTTTTCTTGATAAACAGTATCAGCCTTTTTGATTAATTGATATGTTTCACTATTCATAAAATCATTGATATGAGGAAGGTAGTTATTTAAGACTTTAAGTCCTTCTTCATCAAACATCTGATTATTATAAAGTGATTGAATCAATTCCTGTGGATCATCTTCTTTAAAATTGAAGTAACTTAATAAGTTATGTACCAATGTTCCTCTATCTGTCGCAAGATAGTTTGTGCCTTCATTACTGAAATCAAAATGAGTCTCATCACTCTTTACTTCTTCCATGCTTGTCACAGCTTTGCTACGTGGTTCAACAGGATACGGATATTCAAAATCATAATACTTCTTATAAGCATGATATTGGTTATCTGTCCTTATTTTTGCATAAGCAGGAATATGGTTTATTGTTTCACTGCTATCTTGTATTGTGCAATGGAAACGTGCTAAGTAGGTATCATCATTCTCTAGTTCTTCAAAAGAAGAACGATCTAAAGAAAGATAAGGCCCAACCTCAGGAATTGCTTGTCTTATATCCTTCTGGAAATCTTTATGTCTTAATAAAGCCATAATGACCCAGCTTAAATAGTTATTCGTAGAACGCATGGCAAGGTTATATACAACACCATGGCCCTTTGTTAGGGTAGGGTCTGTATCATTGGCCTGTACTTGACGTGCTATAGAAATAATTTCTTTTTCATCCTTGATAGTACCAGTTAAGATGAGCTTCTTTTCTGCACGTGTTAAGGCAACATATAATATACGCATTTCTTCATTCACTGTTTCCTGACGGATCAATAGTTTCAACATCTTTAAATAAGGATGTTCATATTTGCATAGAATTTTTCCAAAAGGAGACTTTTCTTGTCGCGCAAGAGTTCCTGCCACACCATCATGCTGAGATATGATAATGTCTGCTTTCTCATCAGAATTATTAAACTGCTTATGCATCGCACTCACAAAGACAACAGGGAATTGTAAACCTTTAGATTTATGAATAGTCATGAACTCTACGGCATCATTTTCATCACTCGCAATAAAGCCAGGTGCCTGATTAGAAGAAGAATCTAATAATTCTAGGTAATCCTTTAAATAAGGATATTCTTCATTTGTACGGAATGTTTCTAATAGAATATCTAAGTTTGCGCTACGCTGTTCACCATTCATCAACTGGGATACAAAAGCCTGGTATCCTGTCTCTTTTAAACACTTCTTTAATGTTTCATAAGGTGAAGATGTCATGGCTGTATTTCTTAAATCATCAAATACTTCTAAGAAATGAAGTACTTTATTATTTGTATGATGTGTCAGGTTGATATAGAGAGGATCATCCGCATCTCTGATTTCTAATAACTCATTCTCAGTAAAGTGAGAGAATAAGAAGTTATTATGTAATACAGATAACATCGCAATATCATCATATGGATTGACTAAAGCCTTTAATAAAGTCATGATACTGATGACTTCATTGGACTCAAATAAACCAGTAGATAAAGTAATATTGACTGGAATATGATAACGTTCAAACACTTTCTTATAAGTAATAAATTCAGTTGTAGCACGCATCAATACCGCAAAATCATGATATTTATAATCTGTTTCCTGTCTCATCTGAATAATCTTCTGAGCCACCATATGGGCTTCTACTTCAGATTTTGTATAATCTCCCTGTTTTTCATAATGAGAAATAAGCACATCCGTATCAAAATCATGATTCTTTTTTAATTCTGAAAGTGTTGTGCCTTTTGCCTCATAATCATATCTTAAAATCGCATTATCACCATGGATATACTCTAATCCACCGACGGCAGTATCCATAATACAATCGAAGATATAATTGACACTATCTAAAACAACCTTTTCAGAACGATAGTTAAACTTTAAATCAATACGAATATTTGTATCATATTCTGTCATCTCTTCTAATTTAGTGAATGTATCAAATTTATGCTGGAAGATAGAAGGGTCAGCCTGTCTAAAACGATAAATAGATTGCTTCATATCACCAACCATAAACATTGGAATCTCCTTATCATAATTCGCAATCTTTAAAACAAGGTTTTCCTGTATCTGATTGGTATCTTGATATTCATCCACCATGATTTCTTTTAATGTATGATTTAATCTTTCTACTACAGGAAGATCATCTTGTAAAAGTCTAGTCGCATATTCTTCTAGGTCATGGAAATCTAATTCATTTCTGGCTTTTTTCGCTTCTTTATAAGCCTGGTTAAACTGATCTAACAGCCCATTTTTGCCAAGTAAGTAATAAATATCCACATAAGAATAAGTAAGATACTCATGGAATTTATCTGAAAAAGAGAAATACTTTTTTAACTTTTTGAGAGGCTCAGTGACATCGGCTTTCAATTTTGTATATTGTTTTTTGATGGAATCATCTACACCGAGTTCACTCCATTTAATAGATGACATTTCTATTTTATGCGATACGAGTCCGTCCAGTATAGTAAAAGACATTGGCATATTTAATGCCGTATATAAATCAGAATAATAATCATAGAGTGCAGTGGCAGGCGCAGGATGTTTCGCATTTTCATCTGTTTCAAAGAAATAAGTAATATCATGTTTCTCACAGAAACGATAGAGAATATTATAGGCACTTAAGCTTTTAATACAGCAATCTTGATACAATTTTGCCATGCCATCTAGAATAGGTTTTTCTCCAAAAAGCTTAAAGTTATAATATTTCTCATGAACTTGATCGAGGAATTGATGGAAATCCACAAAAGAATTAGTTATATTCTGGAAATCAATCAATGTCTGTTTTAATTCATCGAAGTCATTCTTTGTGATATGACGAGAGGCATAATCCCTGAATTTTGAATCTTCTACCCATTTCTCTAAACACTGATCTAGGACTTGGTCTTTAATTAAATCAGGTGAAGGATTCACTTTAAATCCTGGCATGATACCAATGAGATAACCATATTTCTCTAATAGAGTTTTACAAAAACTATCAAATGTAGTGATATATGCATGAGGAAGTAATTGAATCTGTTCTTGAATATGTTTCAATGTTTCTTCATCATGACTAGCCATGGCTTCTTCATGTAAAGACACATTTAATCTTTGTTTCATTTCATTTCCAGCCGCTTTAGTAAAAGTTAATACGAGGAATTGATCCATTGAATAATGATCATTCACAATTAAACTGATTAAACGGGCTACAAGAATTCTTGTCTTTCCTGAACCGGCAGGAGCACTGACAAGAATAGTCTTTCCTCTTAAATCAATTGCAGCTTGCTGTTCTTTATTGTATTTAGGCATTCTCATCATCTCCTTTTAGTTTCTTATACATATCTTTTGAAATTATTCTATTTTCGTTCTCAAATACATCAAATAAACATACTGATTTATAAGGGCAGTAATTACATGGATAAACCTTAAAGTCACTCGCTGGCTGTGCACCCTCCATTAAAGTAGGGTGGATAGGAATCAATCCTTCATGAATCTTCGCATAGAGTTCAGAAATATGCTTTTCCACATATTCCATTATTTGGTCTAATTCATCAGGTGAAACTACTTTTGCGCCATTATAGTATTCTCCAGACTTCTTGACTCTAATAGGAGTCACAAGATCAGGGAAGTCACCAAGAGCCTTTACAGACTTAGTTGACCCATCATCCACCATATAGCCTTCCATACGATATTCTTTTAATATTTCCCTTTGAATACTAGTTCCCCATGAATCATCTTCACGTGCAAGCATACGTCTCTTCATATTGAAGTACAACATACCTGCACGATCCTTGTTTTCCTGTTTACATAACATATCTAAATAAACAAGCATCTGAATATTAAATCCCTGTATTGCGAGATTGAAATCAACTTCTTTCTTACTTGATTTATAATCCACAATACGCACCATATTTTCAAACTCATCCACTCTATCAATAATACCAGAAAAAGGAACACCACCAATTTCACCAGATATTTCTTTCTCTTTTGCGGCAGGAACATAGTCGCCTAGTTTTAACTGCTTCTGAATAATCTTGATTGTCATCTTCATATCTGTAATCAGATTATCAATAAAATATTGGTTCATCGGATGATTATCATATTTCTCTTTGAGATTTTCTTCTATATAGTGTTTTGCTTCTACGTCTACAAGAGATTCATCATCTAAACACTTTTCCATTAAATAATGACATAAAGAACCAAGTTCACTATGTTGTAAAGTGTCTTCTTTCTGTTCATTAATCTTTAAACCATATTTAATGTAATAAGAGAAAGGACACTTATTATATGTCTCTAAACGAGATACACTGACACCTCTTCCGAGTTTATTTGTATCATTAATAAACTCAGGCTGGTTGCTTGTCATCTTATAATGATCAATCAAACGATTAATAGGATCTTCATCAATACGTGATTGATTTAAATATAAGTTATTCTTAATGAGATTCAATGAAGGATTAATATATTCTAATTCAAAGAGATCACTCAAACGTGACATAAGAATAGAAGGAATCAACTCATTGGCAGCCATATTCTTCTTACTATAAGAGAATGTATAAGAAAGATAAGGATTTAAAAGAACCTGTATTATACGCTTATAATGTGCCTGTAACTGTTCATCTAATAATAGAGGATGAGGATCAAACTGTTTATAATCTTCTTCCATTAAGAATCCTCTATCACTGATTTCTAATGGGAGGAATGTTTCATTAATTCCCATTAAGTAAATATGCTTTTGTGTTGCAGTCAATCCTTTTTCAAGTGAAGTCACAATAACACCTGTCTTATTTGTTTCTCTTTTACCTGGAATAATACATTGAAGGAATAAATCAAACTCTTCAGGACTGATTTCATCATCACATTGATAAGCATCAAGTGTTTTAATCATAGAGGCACTGATATCCTGTGTTTGAAGATATTGAATAATTTCTTTAAAAGTATGTCCTTGACATTCTAATAAAGCACGAGACATTTTACGATAATCACTGTTATACTGACACGCTTCATTTTGTGATAATGTCGCAGGTATATTGAGATCATCAAAACATACTGTGAGATAATCTAAATAGCTTGCTTGATTGGTAATGATCATAAAATCCTCATATTGTAGCTGTTCATTCACAATACGTGATTTAATATCACAGGCAATCTTCATACATTCCTGCATCGGATGTCCACCCGTAATAACACGTCCTTGTGCTACTTTATGTACATCACTATTATCAAATAAATGATGAATAATAGACTCTTCATAATCATTTAATATTTCATCTGTCTCTGTCATTTCTAATAATGTGACAGGAACATAATGGTCAATCTTCTTGAATAGTTCTTGAGACGCAATATGAGGATAATCATCACTTAGAATATAAAGAGGTGTCTTTAATGTATCATCTATTAAATCTTCTACCATCTCTTCAATTGTCCAATATCCTCCTGTAATAAGAGAATCAATTGTGTATAAATCTTCACACTTCTTATTCAATAAATTATCATTAAAAGACTGATCAAGTATCATATTGTTTCTATGAATCTTCTTAAGTGTAGAAATCAATTCTTGAATCATCTCATAAGGATTAGAACTAAACTGTATTGTATTAAATGTATGAGAAGAAAGAATATGACGCATCATAAAAACAAGATCTGCCTGTGAATAAAGATGACGGGCAAACTGTTTATGTGAAATCAAAATCTTATCTATATATTGTTTCAGTGTCAAAACTTCTATATCAAATAAGCATGAATACTTATTCAAGAATAGGTCTTCTACATATTCTGTATTCTCTGTAATGATATAAGCAGGTCCCTGTAAGTGGTCTACTAGTTCATTGAGTTTCTTATTGAGGTGCATCCCTTTAATAATCTGCATAATGATTCTCCTTCTTTCGTACTTTGGTACTATTATATCATTGCGAATAAAATCATGCATTAAGTTCAGCTCCTATAACACCTATATAATGGAGTTAAGAAAAAAAAGAAACTGTAACGTTCAAGGTGGCTTATGCCGATATCCGCATAAGCCACCTTATGCGGATAAAGATATTATGCCGAGTTAATTTGAAATATCCTTTAATAATCATACAATTTTCTTTATTTTCTCGGCATAATGCATC
>Ga0129317_1001345_pt1 | contig 18607 bp, 12 predicted proteins | sample Cm1ome_FD_94430 | JGI IMG/M metagenome (GOLD analysis project Ga0129317, IMG submission 94430) | Eastern black-and-white colobus group fecal microbial communities from Wisconsin, USA - Cm1105 metagenome | ecosystem: Host-associated > Mammals > Digestive system > Large intestine > Fecal | place... | reverse complement strand
ACGAAGCACTACACTGTGGTAATTGAACCCAAATCTGGCCGCTGATTAGGTGGCCGCTGAGTCTGGGCCGGGTGGCCGCTGGGACAGGGCACCAGCGGCCGCTGGCTTGGGCAGAATGCACAGTAAAGAAATATATGAAATATTATTTCATATTGACGAAAGAAACTGTGCGTTTATAATTAAAATTAAGGTGAGATAATGAAAAAAATCATCTATTTTGCCAAAAACGAAGGGAGAGAAGCAGACAATGAAAAAAAGGTTGTTTCCTGCAATCCTGGTATTAGCCATGGCCGTAAGCCTATGCTGTATCTGGGCGGACGCCGCCGAAGCGGACACCCATGGACACTGGGCGGAGGCCACCATTGAGGCGTGGCGGGACAGAGGCCTGATTGACGGCTATGAGGATGGATCCTTTCGGCCGGATAACAACATCACCCGGGCCGAGGTATGCCAGCTGATCAGTACCATGAAGGGGCTCGGCGGAGAAACGGGCGCCTTCTCTGATGTGAGTCAGGATGACTGGTATTTTCAGGCGGTGGCCAACTGTGCCGCAGAGGGATACGTCACCGGATATGGCGGCGGTGCCATGCGGCCCAACCAGCCCATCACCCGTCAGGAGGCCTTTGTCATCATTGGGAAGGTGCTGGGGCTGGACACCACCGATGGAAGCACTCCCGGTTTTGCGGACGCCGGCAATATAGCCCCCTGGGCGGTGGGCAGCGTCAATGCACTGAACAAGGCTGGCCTGCTCAGCGGTTATGGGGACAATACCGTTCGCCCGCTGCGAAATACGACCCGGGCTGAAATGGTAACCATGCTCAACCGGGCGGCTGGTCAGCCCGGAGAACTGACCAACCTGTTGGCAGAGGACTCAGCTCGCTGGATGGATGAATTTACCTTTGATCCCAATACCAAGACCTACAATTTGAACGTCTGGCTGGAGACCTATGGTGTCCGCTTTACTCCTGTGATTGCGGGCGATGCTCACGCGTCTGTTCAGGTTACAATGAGCGGCAGCGGTATTGAGCGCCAAACCATGACTGTGGGCAAGAACCAGCAGTTCACTCTGGACTTGAGCCAGGCGCGCCAGGCCAGCAACCCGGAGGGGACTGGAGCCCGGGGGATCGAGGACACCTGTCGCTACACTGTGCAGATTGAAGCGGCAAACGGAACCTATGTCATCAACGTTACCCGCCCCGGGCTGGAGCAGTATGTAAATCAATTTGAGAGAAAAACCTTTGAGATGAGTGTGGTTGAGGGCGCTGACGCAGGCAAGACCATGACCTATTGGGAGTATGTGCCCGACAGCTACGACGGCTCGGAGGCGTATCCTGTGGTGCTGTATCTCCATGGGATCGGACAGCGGGCCAATGAGGCGGCCGACGTGCTGCTGCGTAACGCCGCCGCCACCACCTTTGCCTACTATGGCAAGGAGGCCATTGTAATTGCGCCCCAGTGCAACTATTCTGACCTGTCCACCACCGATATGTGGACCAAAGATGGTTTTGGACTGAGTATTTTTGGAGAGGGCGCGTATCAGATCCTTCAAAATACCAAGGAGCGCTACAATACAGACTCCAGCCGTATCTATGTGGTCGGGCTGTCCATGGGGGGCCAGGGCACCTGCGGGATGCTGGCCACCCACCCTGAGGAGTGGGCCGGAGCCATCGTCAATGCCGCCCCCTTTGATTTCGGCGAGAGCAACGCCGCACTGCCCACACTGGTTGATGCCATTAAGGATCACAACATCCCTGTCTGGTTCTGCTATGCGGAGGACGACAACTCCGTGGACTATACCAAAAGCCACGACATCCTGATTCCGGCGCTGGATGCGGCCGGCGTGAATTACATGATTACCATCTATACTCCCACAGATTATCTGGCACCCATGCGCCATTTCTGCTGGGCCCCCATGTGGGCCGACGAGAATGTGATCGACTGGCTGCTGGCCCAGAGCAAGGCCGACGATGGCAGGCTGACCGACCTGCTGGCCCAGGATGTGGCCCAGCTGACCGACCTGCAGTTTGATCCGGCCACCAAAACCTACAGCATGACGGTCTTTGAGGACGTATATGGCATCCGCTTCACCCCCGTCATCACCGGCACGGCCGACAGCTCTGTAAAGGTAACCATGTCCGGGGATGGAATCGGCACGGAAACCGTTCAGGTTGGGAAAAACGAGCAGTTTGAGCTGCATTTAAGTCAGAGCCGGGCCTGCAACACCACCGGGACCAAGGATCTGAGTGCCAGGAGCATGGAGGATGACTGCCGTTACACGGTGAGGATCGAGGCCGCCAACGGTACATATACTGTGAAAATCCTGCGGCCCGGAACCGATCCTCTGGTAAAAATGTTTGATAAGAGAACCTGGACGTTGGATGACGGCAAGGAAATGACCTACTGGCTGTATGTTCCAAAGGACTATAATGCAGATAAAGCATATCCTGTGGTGATTGCGCCCCATGGAGGAGGTCAGTTCTACAATGATCCAGAGGATATTTTGGTCCGCACCGCCCAGGCCACGGCCTTTGTCAAGTATGGAAAAGAGTGCATTGTAATCGCGCCCCACGGCAATACCACGGACTACCGCAGTGATGCACGGGCCTGGGTAAACCATACGGATACGACCATGGAGCTGAATCAGTACGGTCTGGCAATTATGGACATCCTGGCGGAAGTGGAAGAAGAGTATCACGTGGACCCTGACCGCATATATGCCGCCGGCGGCTCACAGGGTGGAATCTGCACCGCCGCTTTGTTGGCCCAATTCCCGGACCGGTTTGCAGCGGCTGTTATCGCCACCCCTGCCCAGATGAACACCATTAAGGCGGAGACCATGGCGGAGGCGATCAAGCCTTACAACATTCCCGTCTGGATCATCCACGCTGAGGCTGACCCCACCATTCCTTTCCAGGCCACTGTGGAGCTGACGGACGTGCTGGACCAGGAAAAAATCCCTTATTTGGAGACGGTTTATTCCGAAAGCGCGTACTTCTATCCCACCGCCCATTTCTGCTGGGTTCCCATCTTTGACAACGAGACTGTGTTGGACTGGCTGCTTGCCCAGAGCAAGTAAGTCCCGGAGGTCTTACACAAACGCAAGCCGCCCGTTTTTTTAACGGGCGGCTTTTCTGCGCCGGGCGGCAGGGATAAAGAATTTTGGCTGGGCGCAAATTTTTTGCAGCAATTCTGCCCAATCAAACGTCTATATAGATGAGAGGGGGTGGGACAATGTCTGGGATGTCCAAAGGAGGGATGGATTGGGCGGCTCTTGTTGCCGACAACGAAAATCGACTGTACCGGGCGGCGCTGGCCATTACGGGCCATCCCCAAGAGGCGGAGGACGCGGTGCAGGACGCGTTTGTGAAGTATTTGGAAAAGGCCCCTGCGGGACTAGAAAATTCCAGAGCATGGCTGATGCGGGTGCTGGTCAACGGGTGCAAAAGCCGCCTGCGGCTGGCCAGCCGGCGGGAAGTCCCTCTGCCGGAAACCCTGCCGGCCCCCGGTCCGGAGGAGCGGGAAGAGCTGGAGGAGCTCTTCTCCCTGCCGCCCCGGGACCGGGCGGTGATTCACCTGTTCTATTACGAGGGATATTCCACCGACGAGATTGCGGCTATGACCGGCCAGCGGCCGGGGACGGTGCGTGCACGACTGACCAGAGCCAGAGAAAAACTGCGGAAGCTGTTGTCGGAATGACTGCAAAAAGGAGAAATCATATGAAATATTACAATTTGTATATGGACAGGCAGGAGATTTCCCAGGAAACCCACCACAGGCTGCTGTATTTGACCGCCCCTGCCGCCAAGAGAGCTGTCTCCCGGTCCTGGCGGAGATACGCCGCCCTGGCCGCCTGCTGCGCCCTGGTGCTGAGTCTGGGGGTGTGGCGGTGGATACTCCCCGGAGCCGGACAGACGGGCCCGTCCGGTGGCCCCGCCGCCGGAATCCAGGTGGGCTCCGGTGGGGACGGCGCCGGCGGGCTTGCTGTGGAGGGGACGGACAGGGAGAAGCTGATGTTCCCCGACATCCCCCATATCTACTACCAGGACCTGACGGAGGCGGCCGATATGGCCGCCTCCCTGGCCTTTCCCGACGGCTCCTATGATGTGGAGCTCACCCCCCAGGATATCCAGACCATCTTCTGGGGCCCTGAAGGTCGTCCTAATGCAGACCACCCCAAGCAGGAGCAGGGCACCCTGCCCTGGATACTGTTCTGGGAGGGCTATACCGTCACTGGTCGGGCCACCTACGACGGGGAGGGGGAGCTGTTCTGGCTCCACCTGTGGGGGGAACACCCCGACGGGGGGGAGTTTACTCTGACGCTGTCCCCCGGCCAGCTGCCCCCCAGCTGTCTGGTGGACCCGGACCGGGAGATTAGCGATGTGAACGGCGTGGCCGTCACCGGCTGGAGCCGGACCTATGACCGGGACGGGGACGGGGTGACCGACTATGTCTGCGGCAGCGAGTTCATGGCTGGGGAGGTGGGCGTCCGCTTTGAGAATGTGGGCAGCCCCTTCCAATCGGACTACGGTGGGCAGTCGGACCTGGCCCTGGAGGGCGCGGCCCAGTTCAATGCCCTGTTCGTCCGACAGGCCCTGGCAGAGGAGGGAGGGCTGTATCTGGACCGCCTGATGACCAACGGGGATATCCCGGCCTGGCGGGAGCAGCCCTTCTCCTCCCTGGCCCAGGCCCGGCAGGAGGCGGCGTTTGCTCCCTATCTGCCCAGGGCGGATATCCCGGGCTATGGGGAATTTTACGGCCGGCTGTCCTATCAGGCGGGCAATTATAACTACCTGTTTGTCCGCTGGAGCAGGGGGTATGACGATGTGGAGGTGGATGTCCGTCTGCCTGAGGACGGCACGAAGTATGCGCCGGTGAACATTGAGGAGCCCGCCGGCTACGACGTACGGCTGTATGCCATACCCTGGGGGGACAGTGTGCCCGACCAATATGATGATACCTTTTACAATCCGGTGTTCCGGAGTGCGGACATGAGCCGGGGGATTGTGGAGGCCCGGGCCTACACTGTGGCCGACCGGGGGGATACCGACGGTCCCAGGATGAACTTCTCCGTCCTACACCCGGACGGCACGCTGGTGGAATACCACTGCAAGGGCATTACTGTGGACCAGGTGTGGGCACTTGTAAAGGACACCTTGGAGTAAGTTTCCTGTCCTTTCCGCAAATGGCCGCCCGGTGAACAGCCGTTTGCCGTTCCGCCCCCCCTGAACTCTGTGCAGTGCTTAGGGGCAGGGCGGATGGAAATATTTAAAATTTTATAAACATATCATTTCCTACTTGTCGAAGAAGCGTGAAACAGCTATACTGATAAAGAAATTGCCTGCAAGGGGGAGAAGCGCTCTGGAAGAGAAATATGTCAGTGTGTCCCGCCGGGGAGGCGCGCGCCGGGCGGAGCCTCCCCGCAGGCCCCAGCGGCCCCAGCGGCGGGAGGATCCGCCCAAAAAGACGCCCAGGGCCAAATCTGCCTTTTGGAGCTTTTATAAATTTTTGGTTTTTATGTCCGCCCTTATTGTGGCCGTCCACGTGGGCTGGACGCTGACCATCAAGCCGCCCCCTATTCAGACTCCAGCCCCCGCCCCCGTGGTTGGAGGAGAGACGGCGGGCGGCGGCAGCTCCGCCGATGCCAATACGCCCAAGGGACCACAGCGCCGGGATCGGGTGTATAACTTCGTTCTGCTGGGTAAAGATGTAGACAGCGGCAACACGGACAGCATTATTGTAGTCAGCTTTGACATCCCCAACAAGAAGGTGGGTATGATCTCCATTCCCCGGGACACGGCGGTGGAGCGAAGCTGGCGCAAGAACCCCAAGATCAACGGGGCCTACTCCGGCGCCGGGCCCGACGTGCTGAAAGAGGAGATCGAGCACACCTTCGGCATCCCCATCGACTACTATGTTATGGTGAATTTAAAAGGCTTTATCGCTCTGGTGGACAAGCTGGGGGGCGTTGAGCTGGATATTCCCCTGGATATGAACTATGATGACCCCTATCAGGACTTACATATCCACTTTACCAAAGGGGTCCACAAGGTGGACGGCCAGGGCGCCATGGAGGCGGTGCGCTACCGCCACGACAATGAGGACAGCCCCAACTATCGGGCAAACCAGTGGTACAGCGACGTACAGCGGGGGGAGATGCAGCGGCAGCTGCTGACCCAGCTGGCGAAAAAGGTGATGTCCTGGAACTCGGTGACCAAGGTGACAGAATTTATCAACATCTTCCAGACCTATGTAAAAACCGATCTGGAGCTGGATGACATGATCTACTTTGCCACTCAGGCCCTCCAGGTGGATATGTCCGACGGTATCCGCCAGGGGACTTTGGAGGGGGACGGAAACGCCACCTACAAGGGCTTTCCATACTGCTTTGTCTACCGGGCTGAGGATATCCTGCCTACGCTTAACGAGCTGGTCAACCCCTACGACGCGCCTCTGACCGCCGCCGACCTTCACTTGCCCCGGCCGTAAAGCGAAAAAGTGAAAAGAACGGGCAAAGGGCGCGGATACGTTGTATCCGCGCCCTTTTTTCGTTTACGGTTCGGTGCCCAGCGTTTGGATCAGCAGGTTGCGCAGAGAGATGGCGCTCTGCCGGTTCATCACGATGGAGGCCACCTGGTCGGCGTTTGGGGTGGAGACGTTCTCCAGCCCCTTTGGGGTAATGGTGACGGCGTTTTCCATATACTTGTAGGTCACATCCAGGGTGACCTCCAGCACCTCACCGTTCTGATCGGATACTTTCCGGATGCCAAAGGTATTGGCGTACTGTGGTTTCATGGTTTTCCTCCTTGTGACTGGTTAATGGAATGGGGCGCTTCCGTAAGACAGCGGCCGTCCAGGACGGCCTGAACCAAGGTGTCACCCTGATAGCACAGCTTGAGGGAAAAGAAGGGCGCCTCCCCGGCGATGAGATCCAAAAAGATGGCGTCTCCTTCCCAGTGGGGGAGTTCCAGCAGCCGGTTCCGGGGAACCCACTCCAGCACCCCCTCGTCGCACTCCTTCAGCGTTCCTGTCCAGCCGTCGGCGGTAAACAGGTGCATATATTCGGTGGGCCAGCGGTCGGAGACAAAGGTGACCAGACCGCGGTATTGAAAGCTGGTGAGGGTGAGGCCGGTCTCCTCCCGGACCTCACGAAGCAGGCAGTCCTCCGGGCTCTCCTTGTCCTCAAACTTTCCGCCGATGCCAATCCATTTGTCCTGGTTCAGGTCGTTTTTCTTTTTAATCCGATGGAGCATGAGGTAGTCCTGGCCCCGGCGAATGTAGCACAGGGTGGTGTTGATCATAATATCCCTCTTTTCTCTGTCCAAGTATAACACGGGGGGAAAGATCAGGCAAATAAAAATACCGCCTGGCAAGGCCGGGCGGCAATGTGCAGATAGTTAAGGGTAGGAGATGGAGCTGGAGTCTACCAGGGCCACCTCTGCCGAGCAGGTCACGCCGTCCCGAAGATAGATGAGTTTCACCAGGTCCCCGGGCCCCAGGGACAGCTTGAGGCGAGCCAGGTCCTGGGTGCCGCCAATGGGCTGCCCATTGGCCTCAATAATGACGTCGCCCGCCCGCAGACCTTTGCGATAGGCGTCGCTTTCAGGGTGGACGCTCTCCAGACGAAGGCCTCCGCCGGATACGGGCCGGGTGAGGACGGTAAAGCCAAAGACGCCGGAATGAATTTCCTGGCCCGCAATGAGAGAGTCCACCACATACTTCACCCGCTGGGAGGGAATGGCAAAGCCCAGGGCCTCGGCGGAGCCGTCGTCGGTGACGATCTTTATGGTAGTGATCCCCACCACCTGGCCGTACTGATTGATGAGGGCGCCGCCGGAGTTGCCAAAGTTAATGGCGGCGCTGGTCTGAATCAAAACCATGCTGATTCCTTCCACCTCCACCTCCCGATCCAGGGCGGAGACGATGCCGTCGGTGATGGTGGAACGGTAGCCCAGGGGATCTCCGATGGCGGCCACCGGGTCGCCGCACTGCAGGTCGGAGGAGTCACCAAATTCTGCCGGGGTGAGGCCGGCAGCGTCCACTTTAAGGACGGCCAAATCCTCGTCGGCGTCGAAGCCAACCAGGCTGGCATCCAGGGTTTGGTTGTTGGAAAAGAGAACCCGGACCTGTTCCGCACCGGCCACCACGTGGGCGTTGGTCACAATATAGCCGTCCTGGGTGAGAATGACGCCGGTGCCGGTACTGTATTCCTGGGCGGCGGCCGCCTCAATGGAAACCATGGAAGGGGCGTTTTTTAAATAGATTTCCCGGTAGGACAGGGGGACGCCGCTGTCCGGCAGCAAGGTCACTGTGACGCCGGTGCCTGTTGGCGCCTGGGGAATGGACGGGGGATCGGAGCTGTACTCCTGGGCCTGGGAAGGCTGCCGGTCAGGCAGGCCAGGGAGAGAGATGGAGGGAGCGGAGAACAGCACCCCCCGGAACATCACCGCAAGCAGGCACAAAGCGAGAATCAGGATGGTGAGAATCAGAAAGACCGGGCGGCGTGTTCTCCGCCGGGAACGCAGCACAGGCCGCTGGGGAGCCATGGCCCTGGGGGGAATGACAACGGCGGGAGGCGGGGGAAAAGTGGGAACGGGCTGCTCCCAGGGGCCGCCCTTCCACAGGTCGTCGGTTTGGTTGTCCATGGGAACCCCTCTCTTTCACTATGGCAATAGAGCCGCTGGGTGCCGCTCCATCATCATATGGAGTTTTCAAAAAAATATCCCAAATTCAGGCCAGAGTCAGGGTAAAGGTGAACTGGGTAACGCCATCCTCGCTGGTAACTGTAATGGTTTCCTTCAAATTGTTCAGGATGGTTTTCACAATATACAACCCCAGCCCCACCCCTTCCCGGTCCATGGAGCGGGAGTAGTCCGCCTTATGAAAACGGTCAAAAAGCAGGGGGAGCTCATCGGCGGGGATGGTGGCCCCGAGATTGCGGATGGATACAAGGGCTTTGCCCTCTTTTTTTGTGATCTGGACCGCAATAGCGGTGCCGGGAGCGGCAAACTTAGCGGCGTTGTCCATCAGATTATAGCATACCTGGGTGATGGAATCCGGGTCGCCCCATACCATCAGCTTGTCCTCGGGCATCTGTACGTCCACGTCCAGATCACGTCCGGTGATCTTTCCCTCCAGGCTGATCAGCACCCGGGAGACCACCTCGGTGAGATCAAACTGCTCCTGGGCGGTGACGGAGTTTTCCGACAGGGCATTCAGTCGGCTGAGGTCCAGCATCCGCCGTACCAGGCGGGACAGCCTCCGGGTCTCCGATACAATGATCTGAAGGGACTCCTTTTCACGCTCGGGGGGTATGGTGCCGTCCAAAATCCCCTCGGCAAAGCCGGCGATGGTGGTCATGGGGGTTTTCAGCTCATGGGACACATTGGCGATAAACTCCGAGCGCTGAGTCTCCACCTTGGCCAGGGAGTTGGCCATGGTATTAAACGCGTCGGCCAGGGTGCTGATCTCGTCGCAGCGGCCCTCGTAGCCGGTGACCCGCACATCAAATTCACCCCGCCCGAACTTTCTGGCCGCCTCAGCCATCTCATTCAGGGGGCGGGACTGGTGGGCGGAGGTGAGGGTGCTGGCAATCACCGAGATCAGCAGCACTACAACCGCCGAGAAGAAGAAAATGGTGGCGGTGGCCGACCACATCTCCGCCAAGCTGGAGGCATCCGCGGAGACCAGCACCAGCCCCTGTATCACCGTCAGCCCGCCCAGATTAGTGGTGAGGGGCAGACCGGCCATATACCGCCGCTCCGGATAAATGCCGTCCAGATTGGACATGCCGGTGTAGGAGCCCTCCTTCATCACCTGGGAGACCACCGAGCTGGGAATGGAGGTGTTGGGGTAGTCATAAATATTGACGCCGTCGGTGGCATAAAGAATTTTTCCCTGGGGGTTGGCCACAATGACGTAGGAGTCGGATATAACGGCAATTGAGGCCACGTAATTCTGATAAATTTCACTGCCCAGGTCCAGGAACAGCTGATAGCTGGAAGAGGTGAAGCTGGCAATGTTGCCGGCGTTGCGCACCATGGCCTCCCGCTTTTCCGAGATAATGTAGCGGTAGGACAGCAGCATAAAGGCGGTGGACAGGAGGGTGAAGGACAGCACCATAACACCCACCATCATGGTGAGCTGCCGTTTGTATAGGGACCGCACAGGAAATCACCTCGTTTCTGTCTCTGCTTTGGCGCATGGAACAGGGGAGCGGGGGGCTCCCCCTCCCCTAAACTGGGATCGCCCGCGTCCCAGCGGCGTTCGGCCGCCGCTGTCCGCAGACTGTCTATATTCGTTTTCGACCGGGAGGCAGAAGCTCACCCGTTGCGCCGCTTTGCCGGGCACGAACCGGGCAGCGCCGACGTGCGGAGGTTGTCAGCGGCGTGGGATCAGGATGTGCCTCCTACCTCGAACTTATAGCCCACACCCCAAACCGTCTTCAGCCGCCACTGGTCGCTGACATCCTCAAGCTTTTCCCGCAGCCGCTTGATGTGGACATCCACTGTGCGGCTGTCACCGAAGTAGTCAAAGCCCCACACCTCGTCCAGCAGCTGGTTCCGGGTAAATACCCGGTTTGGAGCGGAGGCCAGGTGGTACAGCAGCTCCAGCTCCTTTGGAGGCGTGTCCACCCGCTGGCCGTCCACCAGCAGCTCATAGGAGTCCAGATTGATGACCAGCTTGTCAAAGGACAGCTTTTTCTCCCCCTGCTCCTCCTCCACGCCGGTGCGCCGCATAACCGCGTGGATGCGGGCCAGCACCTCTTTCATCTCAAAAGGCTTTACAATATAGTCGTCGGCGCCCCCTTCCAGGCCGGTGACCTTGTCCTCTGTCTCTCCCTTGGCGGTGAGCATAATGACAGGCGTTTGGTCCGTCTCCCGGATTTTTTTCAAAACCGACCAGCCGTCCATGATAGGCAGCATAATATCCAGCAACACCAGATCGGGCTGGAAAGAACGGAAATATTCCACGCCCTTTCCGCCATCCTTGGCCACCTGAGTTTCAAAGCCTTCCTTTTCCAGGTAGAGGTGGAGCAGCTCGGCGATGTTGCCGTCATCCTCCACAATCAAAACTTTCTTGGGCATTGCGGGCACCCCATTTCTTTTTGGTATTAGTTTACAGATTACCGTCCCTATTATTATAGTGCGCGGATCTCCAGGCCGCAAGCGGCCGTCCATTATATAAAATTATTATACCGCCAAACCGGCTGCTTGGGTGAATAATTTGTAAATTAGGCCTATTTATGAATAAACAATGGGCGTTTGTCCCTCATCGGTGATCCACATAGGAGTGATCTATTTGAATGACCGGATAATACCGGGAGGAGAGCTGCTTGATTTTCTGGCTGAGCTCAGTACAGACCTGGCTGTCGTCCATGCGGAATCCGTAGGGCACCACCACATCAAAGATCAGATTGGTGTGGATGGGACCGGCAGTGATGCGGAAGTCGTGGATGGACAGCTCGGGGTCCAGGTCATGGACCAGGTCGGATATCTGACTGCGCAGGGCGGCGGTGCTGTCATCCCATACCACGGGGTCCATATGAATCACGGTCTCAATGTGGTGCTTGGCCTTCATCTCCCGCTCAATATGGTCGATAATATCGTGAATTTCCAACAGATCGCCGTCGGCGGGCACCTCAGCGTGAAAGGACATCATGGCCCGGCCGGGGCCGTAGTCGTGATAGACCAGATCGTGAATGCCAAGGATTTTGTCATGGCTCAGCACCAGCTTGTCGATGTCGGCGGCCAGCGCAGGGTCCATGGGACGGCCCAAAAGGGGATCAAGGGTGCCTCGGGCGGCGTCCCAGCCGGTTTTTAAAATCAAAGCGGCCACCAGCAGGCCGGCCAGGCTGTCAATGGGAAAAGAGACAAAATGTCCTGCTGCCGCCGACACCAGCACCACGGAGGTGGAGGCCACGTCGGACAGGGAGTCGGCGGCGGTGGCCTCCATGGCGGCGGAACCGATGGCCCGGCCCAGCGCCCGGTTAAAGAAAAACATCCACAGCTTGACAGCAATTGCGGCACACAGGATGGCCAGGGCCAGGGGGGTAATCTGTACGGCGGATGGATGAAACAGGGCGTCCAAGGCGGAACGGCCCACTTCCATACCCATGAGAAGAATGGCCAGGGAGACAATCAGTCCGGTGACATATTCAATGCGGCCGTGGCCGAAGGGATGGTCCGCGTCAGCCTCCTGCCCGGCCAGACGGAAGCCAATCAGGGTGACCACTGAGGTGGCCGCATCGGACAGGTTGTTGACCGCGTCGGCCACCATGGCCACGGAGGAAGTTGCCAGCCCGGCAATCAATTTTCCCAGAAACAGCAGGATATTTAAAAAAATCCCCACGCCTCCTGAGATCGTGCCGCAGCGGCGGCGGGTATCCGGAGAATTGACATCGCCTCCGCGCAGGCATAGATGGAGAAAAAAGCCCATGAAAAAGACACCTCACCATTTGGAACAAAATGGAATGGATAAAGATTTGCCAACATTTTATTATCCCATAAATAAGGCGGGTTCGTCAAGTAAAAGGAGTCTGATCCGGCGGGTAAATAGGGGCGGGCAAGTGTTCACAAAAAATTCATTGGCCGGTCACGATTTTGACGCAATTCTGCTTTAGACTGTTATTGTACCCAGGGAACATAAATGTATCTCCCATTTCTCCCTCTCCTTTACAACACACAGGCAGCGGGTCCCGGCTTTGGCCGGGACCCGCTGCCTGTGTGACGGACCGGAGCGGCGGGAGAAGTTCATATTTACAAAAAGTTCATTGGCTTGTCACGGTTTTGACGTATTTCCGCCGTATACTAACAGCGTACTCAGACATCAAACACATCTTCCATTTCTCCCTCTTCTTTACAACACACACGACAGCGGGCCCCGGTTAAAGCCGGGGCCCGCTGTCGTATTCCCCACTCCGGGCGGAAAAAACTTTTATATTTACAAAAAGTTCACGGGAAAGTCACGGTTTTGACGTAATTGTATTGTAAACTATCATCGTAGCCAGAAGATAACATGTATCTCCCATTTCTCCTTTACAACACACACAGACAGAGGACCCTGACCATTCGGTCAGGGTCCTCTGTCTTTATTCCAGGCCGGAGGCCTCCCGGCCCACGGCCCCCTGCTCCCGTTCCAGACGATTCATCTTCCGCTTTCGGGCGGAGGATACGGTAAGCTTATTTGCCAAGGCATCCAGATCGCCGGTCTGGATGACCAGACGATAGCTGCGGATGTTTTCCTCCAGTTGCTCCAAAGCGGTCCCCAGAGCTTTGGCATTCATGGAAAACAGCTGGGTCCACAGAGACACGTCCAGGGCCGCCACCCGGGTGCAGCCCCGGAAAGAGTCCCCCTCGAAGCCCTGGTATTGGAACAGACTGGGGTCATCACAGACGGATGCGGCGATCACATGCATCATCTGGCTGGTGTATGCGATGATTGCGTCGTGCTGCTCCGGAGTGGTCTTAACCACATCGGCGCAGCCTATATATTTGGCGGCCCGCTCCATAAGGGCCACATGCTCCGGGCTGGACTGATCGTTGGGGGTGAGAATATAGTGGGCTCCGTGGAACATGTTGGACAAAGCGTGCTGAATACCGGAAAATTCAGTACCTGCCATGGGGTGGCCGCCCACAAAGGAGACGGAGGAGGGCAGCACCCGGGCTCCCTCCAAAACCGCCCCCTTGACGCCGCACACGTCGGTGACCATGGCCCCGGCCTTGAAGTGGTCCCGGTGCTGGGCCATAAAGTCCACGATGCCCCTGGGGTGCAGGCACAAAAACACCAGATCCCCCTCCGCCAGCGCTTTCTCGGGGTCCGCCTCCGTCCGGTCCACAATATCCTGTTCCAGCGCGTAGCGCAGGGTGGGCTGACTCACGTCCACGCCGATCAAGTCGTAATCTTCAAATCCCCGCAGGGCCTTGGCCATAGAGCCCCCGATCAGACCCAGTCCGACGATAACAATGTGGTTGCGCATGCGTCTTTCCTCCATTTCCCGCCGGTGGGCGGCGGATAAGGAAACTTTAGCACATTTAACCATTAAAGTCAAGGCGTGGGGACAGCTGTTTTTTGTCCCATTTTTGGGCATGGTGGCGCTTAATTTCCAGAAAATGTATGAAACCGTCCCACTCGAGGGCGGTTTCTTTCTTATGTGGGGGCGGCTTTTGGGTTGCACGCGGGTACGGCGGGGACCTGGGCCCCCCTCAGCCGCCGCTTTGGCGGCGGCAGCTCCCCCACAGGGGGGAGCCAGAGAAGGCCCCGTCTGTAGGGGCGGCCAATGGCCGCCCGCCCGGCGGGGCGCACATCTATTATGATAAGGAGGAATTTTCATGGCGAGCAAGCAGACGGAGAATTATGGCCTCAACCAGTGGGAGGCGGGGGACAAGGTGTTGCGGGAGGAGTTCAACGGGGACAATCTGAAAATCGACGGGGCGCTGACGGCGGTTCAGGCGTCTATCAACAGCGGGCTTTCGGACCTGCGCAGCACGGTAAGCGGGCAGGCCCCGGCCATCCACCGGGGCAGCTACACCGGCACCGGGACAGCGGGGAAAAGTCGGTACTCTGTGGGCTTTCGGCCCAGGCTGGTGGCGGTGTGGGCGGAGGACACGGCCACCACCTTTCATCAGCTGGGCTTTCTGGGCATAGAGGGGATGTGCTGCTTCTTCGCCTCCAACGGCTACAGCGGCGTTGAGCGCAATCTGGTGTCCTTTGACAGCAGCGGGTTTACCGTGGATCACAGTCTGCTGCCTGTGGACACTGCCTTTAACCGCGCCTCGGTCCGGTACGGCTACTGGGCGATGAACTAAAGGGACGAGAGCACCCCCGGGCCGTAAGGCCCGGGGGTGCTCCTTTTGCCGTTCAACGATTGTTTGCCTTGATCGCGGCAGGATAAAATCAGGAATTTTTAGTTCTTGGTCATGGTAGAACCATCCGTCAGGCCAGTAGCGGTGCCATTAATCGTGTAGACCGCAGCGGTGCCGCCAATCGCCACGCCGTTGGCATTTTCAAGAGCAACCGGGATGGTCAGGCTCTCGTCAGCAGCAGTGGGGGCCGTGGTGATCTTGATGGTCAGAACGGTGCCGTCGGCATTCCAAGCCTGGGTGGCAACCATGGCTCCGCCGGTTCCCTGGCCAATGGTCACAGGGGTCGACACCTTGTCCATCGCCTCAGAGAAGGTGACGACGAAGGTATCGTTGATGCTGTACGTGCCGCTGCCGTCTATGTCGTTGAACACAACGCTCTTGACAGTGGGGGCCGCCAGATCGGTGACAGACTTCACAGTGTAGGTGGCGTTGCCGGTCACACGGATCGTAGCAGTAGCCGTGGCACTGTTAGTCACATTGAAAGTCACGTCGTCGGTCCCGTTGGTCAGCACAATCCGAGTTACCTTACCATTGGCAACAGAGTCGCTCAGGGTAGCGGTCAGCTGGACGGTGTCGGGGGCGGAAATGCCAGTGTACACCTCAGTGCTAGTGTTCTGAGTATTAGAGCCCTTCGAAGCGGTCACAGCCAGAGTGGTCGCGCCAGCCACGTTGCTGCCGGCATAGCCGTAGGTGGACAGCGCAGGCGCGCTGGAACCGCCGGGCAGAGTGAGGGTGGCGGTCTCAGTCAGAGCGTCCATTCCGGTGATCTCCACGGTAATGTAGCCGGTGCCGGAGGGAGTGACGTTGGTGGTGGTGGCAGCATCGTCAGCGCCCACGGTCGTGGTGCCGATCTCGACACTACCAGCGTCAAGGACCCGATAGGTCACATTGGAGGTGGCATCGGTGGTCTTCAGCTGGAAGCTGATAGTAGCCGCGCTGCCAACAGTCATGGAAGCCGTGGGCAGGGAGACGAAGTTGGTGGTGTTCTGGGCAATTGTCTCTCCAGCATCCACATTAGTATACTGGACCTTGACTTTCGTGGCGGTGGCGGTGATATTCCGCAGCTCCACTTTGTCGCCGCTGTTGATGCCGTTCACGGTGTCACTCAGGCGCTGAGAGGTCACACCGGCGGTCATGTCGGCACTGAAATTGCCCACAAAAGCGCCATCCACATAGGCCTTGGCGTCGATGGTGATGGCGGCGCCGGTGTCAACCCAGGCGGCGATCTTGCTCAGGGAGAAGTTGGCGGTGACGGTGTTCGCGGCACTGCCGGTGGCGTTGGTGTAGCCCACGGTGGCGGTTTCGGTGGAGCCGCTGCCGGAGCCGGAGCCGCCGCCGGCGGCCTCCTCGTTGGGCACGATGACCAGAACCAACTCAGCCAGAGGCGTGGCGTCGGAGTCGTCCTCCACGGTGAGGACATACACGCCGGTGGTGTACGCGTCGCGGTCGGTGTTGGTCTCAGCGGCGCTGATGTCGCTGATTCCGCCCACATAGACGGTGTCGGTGTCGTTGTTGTTGCCCTTCAGCTCGGCCACCACAAACACGGTGTCGTTGTTGTAGCTGAAGGAGCTGTGGCTGCCGGTGAGGTCGGAATCAGTGGGGTTGGCAAGGGAGATGACGCTGTTCTTGGCGTAGGTGGCGTAGTCGTTGCCGGAGGCGCCCACGCTGGCCCCGTCCGTCACGTTGACCACGCAGTCCACGTCGGTGGCCCAGGTGTCATTCTTGCTGCTGTACTCGTTGACCAGGTACAGGCCTTCCTTGTTGATGCTCTGGGATTCGGTCCGGCCGGAGACATAGAAGTCGGTCTTCACGCCCATGACATAGGCGTCATGGAAGACGTACACGGTCTCGTTGTCCACGTTGGTGGTCTCATAGCCGGTGCCGCTGATGTAGACGTAATCCTCGTCGTCGGCCGCGGAGTTGGAGGAGTCGGCGATGAAGACGATCTCCACCACGCCGCCGTCCATGACCAGAGCGCCCACAACGTTGCTCTTGCTGGTCACGTTGGCGTAGCCGGTCCAGGTCTTGTTGTTGTCCACGTCCACAAAGACGGTGTTGCTGTTGGCGGTGCGGGTATCCAGAACAGTGGTTCCGTTGGCCGCATAGTTAATGACGGAGGCGCTGTCCTTCTTGATGTAGCCGTTGGTCAGCTGGACATTGGTGACGCTCTCCAGATCATACTTGCTGCCGCTGGTGCTCCACTTGTAGATGGTGCCCTCAGAGACGTTGCCAAGCCGGGTGCTCGTATTGTAGGTGGCGTCCACGTCGTCCACTTCGTCGATGTCAATAGTGGCCTCGGTGCCGTCATAGAAAACGACCTTGGCGGACACATCGCCGTAGGCCACGTCCAGGCCCTTGATGTACAGGTAATCGTCCACGGAGGTCTCGGCACCCTCGATGGCCACGGCGCTGCCGTAGGCGTCCAGGTACACAACGACCTCGTCGTCCACATCGGGGTCGGTGAAGCCGTTCTCATCCAGATCCACCAGACCGGCGGCGGAGTTGTACAGGCTGCTCACGGTATAGGCGCGGTTGTAGTTGTAAGTGGTGCCGTCCACCCGCACATAATCGCCGCCCTTGACGCCGGTGACGGTGCCCTCCACCTTCTCGGTGAGGACCATGGACTGAATCTCGCCGCTGCCCACGGTGACGACCACAATGTCATCCTTGGAGAAGGACTGGTCGGTGTCAAAGGTGGTCTCGGCGCCGGAGGGCTTGCCGCTCTTATAGGAGATGGTGATGGTGTTCTCGGTGTCGTCCTCTTCGACCTTGGTGACCTTGCCCACGAAGGAGTCAATGATGGTGACCACCACTTCCTCGTCGGTGCTGTTCACATACATCTCGGTCAGGACGCCGTTGCCGGTGTTCTGCCAGCGCTCGGTGCTGGTGCGGGAGTAAGCCAGCACGTCGCTGCCGTCCACCTTGGAGAACACGTCCTCGCCGTTGCGGTAGACGTACCAGTCATAGCTGTTGTAGGCGGCGGAGCCGGCGGCGGTGTACAGGTCCTTCTCACTGACCTTGGCGGTCCAGGAGGTGTCGGCCGTGTCGGAGTAGGTGCCGATTTCGGCGCTCTTATAGGTCCACATGGTGGAGGGACGGCCGAAATCGTCGGCAATCTCTTCGCACTTCAGGTCGCCCTGGTACAGCTTCTCACCCAGCTCCACGATGGCGCCGTCGGTGTTGCTGCTGACGGCGCCGGTGCCGGTCTGCAGGTCGCTGATGGCGGTGGCGTAGGAGCGGCCGCTGGTGATGTAGTTGTAGGTGACCTTGCCGGCCTGGACGGAGGTGCCGTCGGGAGTGGTGACGTTGATGGTGTCGTCGTCAGGCTCCACGGTGCCGGCCTCCAGGGTGTTCAGAACCAGCTGGGCCAGGTCGTTGCGGGTCATGGCCTCTTTGACGCCGGACTCCACATCCTCAAACAGGTCAATCTTGTTGGCCTGGCTGACGGTGGCCAGCTGCCAGTCGTCAGAGAAGTCGGACTGGTACTGGAAGTAGCCCAGAGCCTTCATCAGCATCAGGGCGGCCTGGCTGGTGGTCACGGAGTCGCTGCCGCCGAAGGTGGTGGCAGTGTAGCCGGAGGTGATGCCGTTGGTCCAGCAGGCGGCCACATAGGGCTCGGCCCAGCTGGGCACATCGGTAAAGGGAGAGGTGCCGGCGTAGCTGGACACGCGGTAGTCCATCAGGTTGGACATAACCACGGCCATCTCGTTACGGGTGACCTTGTTCTCGGGGTTGAAGTTTCCGTT
>Ga0129317_1001342_pt1 | contig 18722 bp, 21 predicted proteins | sample Cm1ome_FD_94430 | JGI IMG/M metagenome (GOLD analysis project Ga0129317, IMG submission 94430) | Eastern black-and-white colobus group fecal microbial communities from Wisconsin, USA - Cm1105 metagenome | ecosystem: Host-associated > Mammals > Digestive system > Large intestine > Fecal | place... | reverse complement strand
ATTTCCATCTGCTGCGTTATCGTCAATCGACGATGCCACCGCATCGCCTCATTCCTCCGCCTTGCAGATTGAAAATTCATCCTGCGCCATTATACTGAAAGTGAATGATACAGTACACTAGTGTATTATATCGTTGACATTTCGCCAAATAACGATACCAATCGCGGTATCGTTATTTTCAAAACGATGTACTTGTACCTCGCGCGTGCCGTTTACTCCGCTGCTACCATTACAATGTTTTCAATTTCCTGATCCTTGATGTAGCCGCATGCCTGAAGACCGGCCCGTACCACATCATTCCACATTCCGGGGGTAAAACTACGGACGGTATGATCGCTGAATTCAACCCGGCATGACTGTTTTTTGCATCCTTCCCCACAGGAAATGCGATACATATTTTTTCTGCTGATCGCGCCGATCTGTTCCAGCATATTCACCATACGGTAAACGGTCGCCATTCCGATCCCCGGGTCTTTCATGGATGCTTTATAGTAAATCTCTTTGCAGCAGGAGCAGTCCTCCTCCAGGATAATATCCAGCAATATCAATCGCTGTTTTGTTATCCTGCAGCCCTGATCCTTCAGCTTCATCAGGATTTGCTCCTTCTGCATTTTTGTTGTCTGGTAATGTACCTCTTCCGAAGCATTTTTTTCCGGCCGCTGCACCCGACACCGTTCTCTTGCTGACTGCATCTGTATAATCTCACTTCCCATACACATCACCTTAGTTTTCAATGTATACCAGAGCGCCAAATGCTCCGGATGTAATCTCGCTTCTCATAAGAACCACCTCAGTGGCAATGACCGCCGCAGTTTTTACAATCTCCGCCGCACTGGATCGATTTTCCATTCTTCTTATCTTTTATCATACTGCGAACCGACAGTCCTACGATACCTGCCAGTACAAGTCCTACAATTACAGCTCCCATTACGTTATCTCCTTGCTCTCTGTTTCAGCCTCAGCTTTCCGGAATCATAGCGGATACTGATTCGGTTGACTCATATCAGCCAAGGCTTTTTTTGTATTCAACACATACGGCCGGCTCCGGTGCGCTTTCGCGGAACCGTCACCGGCCATACAAAATCAGGAAAATATATTGCTTACGCTGACTGGAACTCTTGTAATCAGCCTGCTTTTGATACTTTTACATCCATCTTCAGGGTATCTGCCTCTTTATAAGGACGGAACAGAAGATAAATGAATGCAATAATAATCACAAATGATACGATGGTCCATACTCCGACTCCGCCTCCGGTAACAAGCATGCCAATTCTCGATACGCAAAGGGATACAAGATAAGCAAGACCACACTGATATCCAACCGCAATCCAGAACCACTTTGTATTGTTCATCTCACGCTTGATCGCACCCATCGCTGCAAAGCACGGTGCACACAGAAGGTTGAATGCCATGAAGCTGTATGCGGTAATTACAGTAAATTTGGATGCCATCTCCGCATAAACGCTTCCTTCTCCGCCGCCATACAAAATACCAAGTGTACCGACGATGTTCTCTTTTGCAACAAGGCCTGTAATAGAAGCCACAGCTGCCTGCCAGTTGCCCCAGCCCTGCGGAATGAAGATCCAGCTGATTGCATTTCCGATCATTGCCAGGATGCTGTAGTCGATCTGATCCTCAGAAAGCATCTGGAACTTTCCGTCTACAACTCCGAAATACGTTGCAAACCAGATCACAATGGTGGAGCACAGGATAATCGTGCCTGCCTTCTTGATAAAGGACCAGCCACGCTCCCACATGCTGCGAAGCACGCTTCCTACGGTCGGAAGGTGGTAAGCCGGAAGCTCCATAACGAACGGAGCCGGATCTCCGGCGAAAAGCTTTGTCTTCTTCAGAATGATACCGGAACAAATGATTGCTGCAATTCCAAGAAAATATGCGGACGGTGCTACCCAGGATGCTCCGCCGAAGATTGCACCTGCGATCATTGCAATAAACGGGACTTTTGCACCACACGGAATAAAGGTTGTCGTCATAATTGTCATCTTGCGGTCATGGTCATTCTCAATGGTACGGGAAGCCATGATACCCGGAATACCGCATCCACTTCCGATCAGCATCGGAATAAAGGACTTTCCGGAAAGGCCGAATTTACGGAAAATACGGTCCATAATGAAAGCAACACGTGCCATATAGCCGCAGCCTTCAAGGAATGCAAGGAAAATAAACAGGATCAGGATCTGCGGAACAAATCCAAGTACCGCACCGACACCGGCTACAATACCATCCATGATGAGTCCGTGCAGCCATCCGTCTGTTACGCCTGCTGCAGAAAGTACATTTTCAAGCAGCGCCGGAATACCAGGAATCCAGATACCGTAGGAAGCCGGATCCGGAGCTTCGCAGTTCCATTTTTCAAGAGTTGCCGCCGCATCTGCGAAATCAGCACCGGTTGCGCTTTCTTCCGATTCTGCAAGCGTCTCTTCATCTTCTACTGTATAGGTTACCTGCGCATCTGCTGCGACAGTCGGAGCAAATTCTTTCAGTGCTGCAACTGCTGCATCTGCATCAAAGTCATCAGATTCTGCATCTATTGCTTCTGCTACATCATCGGCACCTGCCTCCGCCACAAACGCATTTACAATATCTGATGCACTTGTGTATTCTTCTGAATCTGCCTCGTAATCGCTTCTGCCGATTCCCGCCAGATACCAGCCATCACCAAACACACCGTCATTTGCCCAGTCTGTTGCAATGCCGCCTACCGTCGTTACCGATACGTAATATACGATATACATCACGATTGCGAAGATCGGCAGTGCAAGCCAGCGGTTCGTCACAATCCGGTCGATCTTGTCGGATGTTGTCATTTTCTCTTTTGTCTGCTTTTTAGTCACACACTGTCCGATGATGGAGGATATGTAAACGTAACGCTCGTTTGTGATGATACTCTCCGTATCGTCATCAAACTTATCCTCCAGTGCCTTGATCTGTGCCGATACATCCGGCACATTCGTCATCTGTGCCTGAATCTTATCATCCTTCTCAAGAAGCTTAATCGCAAAGAAACGTCTCTGCTCCTCCGGTACGGAAGTAAGCTTTGCAGCGACCTCATCAATTACACCTTCAACCTCCGGTGCAAATTCATGCACGGAGTTCATAGAACCCTTTTTCTGCGCAAGTGCTACGGCACGCTCAGCTGCTTTTGTAATGCCGGTGCCCTTCAAAGCAGAAATCGTTACTACTTCGCAGCCAAGCTTTTTGCTTAGCTTGTCGATGTAGATTTTATCTCCGGTCTTCTCTACAATATCCATCATGTTGACTGCCATGATCACCGGAATACCAAGCTCCAGGATCTGTGTTGACAGATAAAGGTTACGCTCAATATTCGTACCGTCAATGATATTGATGATCGCATCCGGACGCTCTGAAATCAGATAGTTTCTTGCCACAACCTCTTCCAGAGTATACGGTGAAAGAGAATAGATACCCGGAAGGTCCATGATGATGACATCCTTATGTCCTTTCAGCTTTCCTTCCTTTTTCTCAACTGTAACGCCAGGCCAGTTTCCTACAAACTGGTTTGATCCGGTCAGTGCGTTAAACAAAGTTGTTTTTCCGCAGTTCGGATTTCCGGCCAGTGCAATTTTGATAGCCATTTTTCATTTTCCTCTTTTCTTAAACTTATTTTCTTAATGCCTCACCCTGATATGAGCATAAAAGTGGTGCACAAGCTTCACGACATGCGAATATCGGGTTTGTTATCACTTTCTATAGTACTTCTAAACTTGTTTTTATTAGCATATACTAACCATTAGGCAAAAAAACTCATCCTACCTCGATCATTTCAGCGTCTGCTTTTCTTAAGGACAGTTCATATCCTCTTACGGTAACCTCCACCGGATCGCCAAGCGGTGCTACTTTTCTGACAAACACAGAAACGCCTTTGGTAATTCCCATATCCATGATACGTCTCTTGACCGGTCCTTCGCCATGCAGTCTTTTCACTGTGACAGTCTGTCCGCAGGCAACTTCTCTCAATGTCTTCATGTTTCTCCCCTTCTTTCCTGTTTCTTGATTGGCCATTCCTTTCGCATAAACCAGAATCTGCGAAAGCTTATACCATGATCTTGTTCGCCATATCCTTGCCGATAGCGACTCTGGAGTCCTTGATATTCACGATTATGTTTCCTTCTACTTGTGAAATCACTGTAATCGCAGCGCCCGCTACAAAACCGAGATTCTCCAGGAATCTGCGGGTTTCTTCCTTCCCGCCTACCTTTTTGATGACATTTTCTTCGCCAGTATTTACCATTGTGAGCGGCATCATCATGTCCTCCTTTTTTCTTATTGATTTGTTTTTTCAATTCTTCGTTAGTGTATGCTAATTTTCATTAGATGTCAATAAGTTTTTTCGAAAAATTTTATCAATAAGCAGACCATCCCTGATGTACTGCCCTTTTGAAGCTCCTTCTGTTCTTTCGGAGCACCGTTTTGGGCTGTTTTTTTATGCGAGAGACTTTCCAAGCTCCTGGCACGCTACCTTTGCATCATCATCCGGTTCTTCCTGGCAGATCACGCTCTCATGTGTGAGCACTGCACCTTCATTCCTGCAGTTCTCCTCCCAGGTGCGCATCCACTCACCGTCGCCCCAGCCGTAGGAACCGAACAATGCAATCTTCTTCCCGCCAAGCTTTGAAGTGCATGCGCTGAACATCGGCTCGAACTTTGTCTCTTCCAGTTCTTCTGCTCCCATTGCCGGACAACCAAATGCAATCGCATCAAACTCATCCATCTTGTCTGCGGAGAAATCATCCGGAGTCATTACTGAAACCTCTGCCCCTGCTGCCTTCGCTCCCTTTGCGACTTCATCTGCCATTGCCTCTGTATTTCCTGTGCTGCTCCAATAAACTACTGCTACTTTGCTCATCGTCTTATCCCTCTTTCTTTTTTATTTTTGTTCAATAATGTATCTATCGATAAGGATCCAGAAGTTTTCTGTCTCATTATCGTTTGGTTATGCAGCCACTGTGAGCTGCAGAACGCTCCTTCCCTGGTGCCACAGACGCTGGTAAACGTCCCGGCATTTTTTGTAACGTGCAAACAGCTTTACCGCCTCGCACTCATTGCAGTACACCTTCCAACAGCCGGAGCATTTGAAATTGTGCCCTGCATTTTCAATAAAGCCAACCACATCGCCGAGCGGATAATCAAGAAAAAGACCGATCTCATGTGGAAATCCTTCCTGCCCGGCAAGCCGGCCCTTCAAATGTTCAAGTGCCGCATCCACATCCATATGATCTCCCGTTATCCGATATCCATACCCGGCAAGAAATCCCGCCACATCTGACTGGTTCAGATTTTCTTCCAGCCGTGCCTTCCGGCACACATACACCAGTGCTTTTGTCTCATGTCTGCGCAGCAGCACAACACTGATCCCTTTTTCTTTCATTTCCTGATTCCAGTATGCGATCTGGTCAAACAGCTCCTCTTCTGATCTGTACGGCATACTGAACAGATTTGCTGTTTTCAGTGACGCGAGCGTCGGTGAACAGTTTCCAATCAGATATTCTTCCAGCATAACGGCTTCCTTTTCTGTACTTGTTTTTCTGCACTTATTTTTCTGCACTTGTTTTTCTGTACCTGTTTTTTGCAATTTTGTACCTGCATCTTACGCGCAGTACTCCTCCAGCACATTTTTCAGTGCTGCCGCACTGCTCGCGTGGACTCTGGCAACCGGAATGTTGCTGCGCTTCGCTTCCTGAGATGCTGCAATCACCATCTTATGGGAAACGGTATTTGTAAACAAAATCAGAAGATCCGGACATCCGATCTTCTTGCGGATCGGTCCGTTCTCCTTTGCGAACACCTTTGCCTTGCACCCATAGCATTTGCAGATGTCTGCATACTGACATACCATTCTCTCATTTCCACCGATAATCACAATGCTCATACATTACCTCCATTCCTGATTTCAAGTCGAACGTCCGTGAGACTTGGCGCGTGATTCTGGTCAGCGAAGCTGACATATTCCTATCAGAATCACTGCGCATCCTCGCGGAGCGTTTATCTCAGTCGGAGATTGGACTCCCACTGAGACAAATTTGCTATTACTCACCACCTGAAGAGGTGGGAGTCTTCTCGACTGAGATAAAATCCTGTCCTCTGATCAGGCTCACCATGTTCCTCCGATTCTCTTATCATGTACTCTCGAAGTCTTTCCTGCACTTGCTTTTGTGAGAGTACATTTATCTTCTTCTGCGTCAGAGTGTGCTGCAGTTACTTAGTTTCTTAATCTCTTAGTCACTTAGTTAGTTTCTTAATCTCTTAGTCACTTAGTTAGTTTCTTAATCTCTTGGTTACTTAGTTACTTAGTTTCTTATTCTCTTGGTTAGCTGCATCTAACTCTTATTTACAAAAACAGGGATGCTGCAAAACACAAAGCCAGACCGTATTTTCTGGTTTTACAGCATCCCATCGCTCCTGATGTTTTCTACTGCTTCTACTGTTCTCTTTTTAATAGTTATATCTAACTGTGATTACTATACACTAACTCTTTTTATCTGTCAAGGTGATTATTGAGAATCATTTCTCAATATTTTTGTCTCAATATGGCGAAAAAGCGTCATTTTCTGCTGCCTGTCTATTGGTCTGATTCTGCGATAACCGCATCTCTTAGCTGGTCCAGTGCCTGCTTCAGCGTTGCACGCGGGCAGGCGATATTGATTCGCTCAAATCCCTCACCATCCACACCGAACATTGCACCGCTGTCGAGCCAGAGATGCGCTTTTTTTTCGATCAGATCTGTCCTCTGTGCCTCTGTCATGCCTAATGCACGGAAATCCAGCCACAAAAGGTACGTGCCTTCCGGCTCGATCAGATGAATCTGCGGCAGATTTCTCAGCAGATAGCTGCGCACAAAATCAAGATTGCCCTGCAGGCATTCCTTCAGCTGCTTCAGCCATTCCTCTCCTGTCTCATAGGCCGCCTGACAGCCGATCAGTCCCATCAGATTCAGCTGGCTGTAGCCTGCTGCATCGACTGCTTTTTTAAACTGACTGCGCAGCTGCGGATTTGGAATAAAAATATTCGATACCTGCAGCCCTGCCAGATTAAACGTTTTGCTCGGCGCCGTGCAGATCACAGAATTCTCTGCATATGCCTCTCCGAGCGAGGCGAACACAATCTGTCTGTGACCAGGGTACGTAAAATCGCCGTGTATCTCATCGCTGACGATTTTTACACCGTGTGTCAGACAGATATCCCCCATTCGCCGCAGTTCCTCCTCCTTCCAGACACGCCCCACCGGGTTGTGCGGGCTGCACAGCAAAAACAGTCTGACGTTCTGCTCCACAATCTTTCGCTCAAAATCTGCAAAATCCACCTCGTAACGGCCATCCTTCAGCTTCAGCGAACTGTTCACCAGCACGCGCCCGTTATCGGTGATTGCCTCGCCAAATGGGTAGTAAACCGGCTGCTGGATCAAAACACCTTCCCCCGGCTTCGTGAATGCCCGGATTGCCGCTGCAATTGCAAAAACCACTCCTGGCGTCTTGATCAGCCACTTTTCTTTCGGATTCCATGAAAAATATTTTTCATACCAACTGCGGATTGCTTCAAAGTAATCCTCTTTTGCCTCACTGTAGCCGTAAATTCCGTGAAGCGCTGCCTCTGCAAGACGTTTTGATACCTCTGGGACCGTCCGAAAATCCATGTCTGCCACCCATAACGGTAAAATATTCTCGTCTCTTCCGCGCTCCTTTGCAAAATCATATTTCAGGCTTTTGGTACCGCGTCGGTCGATAACTGTGTCAAAATCGTATTTCATGTCGTTTTCCTCCGGAGTTTCCTGCTTTTTTTCATCAGTGCCTGTCAATTAATTTTCATGCGAGTGCCTGATCCAGATCTGCAATCAGGTCATCCACATCTTCAATGCCGACAGACAGACGCAGGAAGTCATTCGTGATGCCAAGCCGTTCTTTCACTTCCATCGGCACATCGCCATGCGTCTGCAGTGTCGGATACGTCAGCAGTGTCTCCACACCGCCAAGGCTCTCTGCAAACGAGATCAAACGTACCCGCTCCAGTGCCCGCTTCGCAGTGGCCTCATCACTTACCCGGAATGAAATCATTGCACCCGGACCTTTGGCCTGCGACTTGTTTACCTCATAACCCGGATGTTCTAAAAGCCCTGTGTAGTAAACCTGCTTCACATTTTTCTGCTCTTTCAGCCATTGTGCGATTTTCTGCGCGTTGCTTTGCTGACGATCCATGCGTACCGGCAGCGTCTTGATACCACGCAGAATCAGAAAGCTGTCAAATGGGGAGAGACAGCAGCCGTTTGTCTTAAAATAAAAGCGTGCCGTCTCAGAAAGCTCCTGTGTCTTTACGCACAGAAAACCGGCCAGCGTATCGTTGTGTCCGCCCAGATACTTTGTACCGCTGTGAATCACCATATCTGCACCAAAATCAATCGGCTTTTGCAGATACGGAGTTAAAAACGTATTATCCACGATCAGGTACAGACCATAGCGGTCTGCCAGCCTTCGCATTGCTCTAAGGTCGGTGACACGCATCGTCGGATTGCTCGGTGTCTCGACGTAGATTGCCTTTGTATGCTCCGTGATCTGCTGCTCGACAAGCGCTTCATCCGAAGTATCAACATAAGTAAAGCTCAGGTCTCTTTGCTTTTTTGCATTATCAAACATACGGACAGAGCCGCCATAGAGATCCTCCGTGCAGATAATATGATCTCCCGGAAAGAAAAATTCCAGGCACAGCCCGATCGCCGCCATCCCGTTTGTACAGGCCATTGTATCGCAGGCATGTTCCAGTGAGGAAACAATCTTTTCAAGTTCATCTCTCGTTGGATTATTTACGCGTGTATAATCGTAGCCCGTCGACTGTCCCAGGCCCGGGTGAATAAAGGTTGCTGTCTGGAAAATCGGAGTGGAAACGGCACCGTACGGATGGTCCTTGTCCAGGCATCGGTCGCCATGAATACATCGTGTTTCAAAATGGTAAGTCATCGTCTTCTCCTTTTCTTCTGCTGTGTAAAGCGGACATTTAGAATCGCTTCGTTTTCTGCTTATGGTCTGAATGTATTATTCCTATTGGTTTTGTATGATTAATTCAGAAAATAGTATCACAGAGAAAAAGCTGTGTCAACACATGATGTGACCAACCTGAACATGCTTGATATCTTTTATAGCTATAACCGGTTATCCACGCTTGACAGCCGTCTGCTGCAACTGCTACACTGAAAGTCAGAAAGCTGTCAGACTTGCAGGAAAGGATCTCTTTTATCATGACACTCGACACACAAAAGCTTGCCAGACTTGGCCTGTTTACCGCGCTTGCTTCCATTCTCGGTTATATTGAATCGCTTCTGCCCATCTTTCCCGGTATTCCGGGCATCAAGCTTGGGCTTGCCAATCTCGCGGTTCTTTTTCTTTTACTTCGCTATACATGGAAAGAGGCTGCCGTTGTATCGGCAGCCCGTATTTTAATCATTGGTTTTCTGTTCGGAAATCTCTTTGGAATTATCTACAGCTTCGCAGGTGCCGCGCTCAGCCTGTGTGCCATGACCCTTCTTCAGAAAAAGACCGGCCTCTCACCTGTAATGCTCAGTATCCTTGGCGGTGTTTTTCACAACATCGGACAGCTGATCGCCGCGATGGTGGTCGTAGAGAGCCTTTCCCTGATTTATTACGCACCTGCGCTGCTTACTGCCGGGGTCATAACCGGCACAGCAGTCGGCATTGTCACCGCAGAGGTGGCGCGACGCATTTAGTCTTCCTCAATATGCTCCTGTCCCTGTGCGATAATCGCACGGACGTGATCATCTGCCAGAGAATAAAAAATAGATTTCCCTTCCCTGCGGCTTTTCACCAGACGGCTCTGCTTGAGAATCCGCAGCTGATGTGAGATCGCAGACTGCGTCATACTGAGCGCCTCCGCAAGATCACAAACGCACACCTCAGCCTCAAAGAGGACAAACAGGATTCGTATTCTCGTAGAATCTCCAAACACCTTAAACAGCTCTGCGAGATCGTAAAGCTCCGTCTCTTCCGGCATGGTACTCTTTACGATCTCCAGAAGATTCTGATGCACCTCACACTCATCGCAGCATTCCTGATCCTTTTCTGTTCTTTCTCTTCTTTCTGTTTCTGTTCTTTCTTTTTCTGTTTTTTCTTTTTCTGTCATGCTTTTCTTCCCTTATTACAGTTTCTTAACAAACAGCGCACGGATCGCGTTCAGCACCGCAATGATCATAACTCCGACATCTGCAAAAATTGCCATCCACATATTTGCAATTCCAAGCGCGCCAAGCGCCAGACAGATCAGCTTGATTCCAATTGCAAAATAGATATTCTCATAAACGATACGAATGCATTTTCTGGAAATCTTGATGGCTTTTGCAATCTTCAGCGGATCATCATCCATCAATACAACGTCAGCCGCCTCAATCGCCGCATCTGATCCCATTGCTCCCATTGCGATTCCGATATCAGCACGAGAAAGCACCGGTGCATCGTTGATACCATCGCCAACAAAGGCAAGCTTTTCATTTTCTTTCTTCTCGTCAAGCAGGCGCTCTACCTGTGATACCTTATCTGCCGGAAGCAGTTCACTGTGTACCTCGTCGATTCCAAGCTCCTGTGCGACCTGATCCGCAACCCGTTTCATATCGCCCGTCAGCATAACTGTCTTTTTGACTCCGGCATGCTTCAGGCTCTGAATTGCCTCTTTTGCATGCGGCTTTATCTGGTCAGAAATCAGGATATGGCCTGCATATGCTCCATTAACAGCTATATGCACAACCGTTCCCACATGATGGCATTCCTGATACGGAACTCCGAGACGGTCCATCAGCTTTCCATTTCCTGCTGCAATTTTGACACCATCCACAACTGCCGTCACGCCGTTTCCGCTGATCTCTTCAATATCTGAGACTCTGCTCCGGTCTATTTCCTTTCCATATGCCTTCTGAATACTTCTGCTGATCGGATGAGAGGATGCACTTTCTGCAAGTGCTGCATATTCAATCAGCTTCTCCTCTTCCATAGAGGAATGGTGCACGCCGCTCACCGCAAAAACGCCTTTTGTCATCGTTCCGGTCTTGTCAAATACCACATACTTTGTCTGGGAAAGTGTTTCAAGATAATTGGAGCCTTTTACCAGTACGCCCTCCTTGCTCGCCCCTCCGATTCCTGCAAAAAAGCTGAGTGGAATACTGATGACCAGTGCACACGGACAGCTGATTACAAGAAAGGTAAGCGCACGGTAAATCCAGTCGCCCCATTCCGGAGAAAGCTCCATGAAAAGCAGTCGTACCAGCGGCGGCAAAAATGCGAGTGCCAGCGCTCCGTAGCAGACAGCCGGTGTATACACACGTGCAAATTTTGAAATAAAGTTTTCAGAACGGGATTTACGGGAACTGGAATTTTCCACAAGCTCCAGAATCTTAGATACGGTCGACTCGCCAAACTCCTTCGTGGTACGGATACGGAGGACTCCTGTCATATTGATGCAGCCACTGATAACCTCTTCTCCTTCATATACATCCCGCGGAATACTTTCTCCGGTCAGTGCACTCGTATTCAGTGATGATTTTCCCTCTATAATAATACCGTCGATCGGTACCTTTTCACCTGGCTGAACAACAATGATGCTTCCGATCTCAACCTCATCCGGATCCACCTGCTCCAGCTTTCCGTCATGCTCTACATTTGCATAATCCGGCCGGATATCCATCAGCTCACTGATATTTCTCCTGCTCTTTCCGACTGCATAGCTCTGGAACAGCTCTCCGATCTGATAAAACAGCATAACAGCTACGCCTTCCTTGTAGTCACCAAGCAAAATTGCGCCGATTGTTGCAACCGCCATCAGAAAATTTTCATCAAACACCTGCCTGTTGCAGATACCTTTCCATGCTTTTTTCAGAATATCGTATCCGATCACCAGATACGGAACCATAAATAATGCAAATTGCAGCCAGCCTTCCACCGGAAGTACAGACAACAGAACAATCAGCACTGCTGCTATAAGGATGCGTATAAGCATTTTTTTCTGCTTCTTATTCATGACCTATCCTCCTGCTCTTAGAGTAAAAAATATCAGATATCTTTTCTGTCCGGTAAAGCGAACCCCGGGGATTTTCTTTTTGTATACCTGTTTTCATCGGATACCAGAACCTGCAAAACACCGCTTTTTGCGTAAAGCGGACATAAGCATTCCCCTTACCCACCGCTTAATGCTCCGCGCACTTAAGCAGGGGAATGCTTATCTTCGTTCAACATCCTGTGTATACATGTATACAGAAAAGTAAAAATTCACCCGGGGCAGATTTCGTTTCGTACTTACCACCTGCAGAGGCGGAGTCCTATCACATCATATTATTTTTACAGATAAATCTCGCAATCGTCCTCAACCTTCTTGCAGTTCTTCAGAACATCCTGCATTACGGCCTTCGGATCCTGTCCTTCTTCGAATTCAACTATCATCTTCAGTGTCATGAAGTTTACCGTTGCGTCCTTTACTCCTGCTGTATTCTTTGCAGCCTCTTCCATTTTGTTTGCACAGTTTGCACAGTCTACTTCGATCTTGTAAGTCTTTTTCATGTCTGTTCCTTCCTTTTCTTTATTATGTACTTTTTTTATTATGTACGTTTCTTTGTGCGGTATCCGCTCTTTTTACTTTTACATATGAACAATTATTCATATGTTTGTTTTTATTATACTGCGCCTTTTTAATTTGTCAAGTCTTTCTTTCCTTTATTTAACCGAGCAGTAGCGAAGCGAATTGCGAATATCCGCTTTAACCGAGTCAGGCAAGTCCCCTGCGTGGTTGCGCAGAGCAATTTTTTTACATTACTCCTTATTTCCCATTGACATAATAGGATAACAGGAGTAATATAAATTTATTATTCGAAAAGGAGGACTATGTATGAAACGTTTAAATCTGATGAAAAAAGTAACCGGCCTTCTTCTGAGTGCTGCAATGGCAGCCGGATTCTCAGCAGCTGCAATGGCAGCAGAACCGGAGGCAGCCGCTATCGATACCGCAGCCTTTGATGAACTCATCGCTTCCGGTCCGGTAGCTGATGATGCAGACATTGAAGCAAACAGCTGGGCTTCGGCCATCAAAGAAGCAGGCGTTCTCCGCGTCGGCGGTACCCGTACTTCTTTCCTGTTCAGCCAGCTTGACGAAACAGACAACAGCATCCGTGGTTTTGACGCAGGACTGTATGAACTGCTTACACGATACATCCTCGGTGATGAATCAAAGTACGAGCTCACCCAGGTAGATTCAAGTACACGTGAGTCCGTTCTGCAGAGTGGTCAGGTAGATGCCGTATTTGCTACCTATTCGATCACAGATGCACGTAAGGAAGTTATCTCTTTCGCAGGTCCGTATTACACCTCTCAGCAGGCAATACTTGTAAAAGCCGGCAACACCGATATCGCCGGTGTGGATGATCTGGCCGACAAAACCGTAGCTACACAGTCCGGTTCTACCGGTCCTGACATCCTTGCTGAGTTTGCACCGGATGCGATCGTACAGGAGTTCTCAACCGATCAGGAAGCACGTGCCGCACTTGAGCAGGGCCGTGTAGATGCTTATGTAACAGATTATACACTCCTTCTGAATGCCATCGTAAAGAACCCGGGCGTTTATGAGATCGCCGGAGACGTATTCGGACCGGAGGATAATTACGGTATTGGCTTGCCTCTCGACTCTGATGGTGTTATATTTGTAAATGACTTCCTGAAGAAGATCGAGGAGGATGGCACCTGGGCAGCTCTGTGGAAAGTCAGCCTCGGTGACCGTACCGGTATCGAAACCGTACCGGATGCTCCGGCAATTGCAGAATAACCTGCGCGGCAGCTATTCTGTTATGAGATTGGTTTGCGATCATTCGCTTTGACCTGTGTCACCCAAAAGAGCTTTCAGGATTTCCCTGAAAGCTCTTTTGGGTTCTATCCGGTATTTCGCCGCCTTAACAGGAAAAGCCTGGAGCGTGTCTTCGCAATCTGATTTCGCTACCTGCTCATGAACGCAGCCCGGCAGATATTCAAACCCTGCCGCCTGTTTCCCACCGGAAGAGCTTTCTGTTTTCTATCCGGACCCGCGAAAGGAGACAACCATATGGATATTTCTGCACTTCTTACTCAGTATGGGGACAAATATCTGCAGGCACTTCTGACCACCTGGAAGCTGACTGTTTTTTCCTTTTCCCTTGCCTTTCTCATCGGCATTGCCATCACGGTCATCCGTGTATGTCCGATCCGGCCGCTACAGCTGTTCGGCGATTTCTACATCCAGATCTTCCGGAATATTCCCGGCGCCGCTTTGCTGATCCTGCTCGTCTATGCACTCCCCTATCTGAACATTGTTCTTTCCTATTATACATGTGTTCTGATTGCCACCTCACTGATTCCGTCCGCTTTCTGTTCGGAATATCTGATGGCCGGCATGAATACAATCGCCCCCGGACAGATCGAAGCTGCCCGCGCGCTTGGCATGTCCTTTTCAAAAATCATGAAAAACATAGTGATTCCACAGGCACTGCGTTCCAGTGTACTCTCTCTGACCAACCTGCTTGTTGCCACCATGCTGACAACAGCACTTGCATCTCAGGTACCAATGAATCCAATGGATCTGACCGGCCTCGTTTCACATATCAACACACGCGCCGTCGGCGGCGTTACTGCCTTTTTGATTTCCGCAGTTTTATACTGTACCACCGCCGTTATTATTGGACAGATCGGCACCAGAATTGACCGGAAAGTGAGGATCCTGCGATGAAACAGACTCAATCATCCATTCGTGACGTTTTATATGAAGCACCCGGGCCAAAAGCCCGCAAACGCATTGCGGTCATCACCGTACTCTCTCTTTTGGCACTGGCTGCTCTTGCAGTCGCTGTCATCCGCCGTTTTGCCCAGACCGGTCAGCTTGACGCAAGGTACTGGTCGATTTTCACACGCTATACAACGTGGCGTTTTCTTGGCTACGGACTGACCGGTACGATGACCGCCGCTCTGACGGCAGGCGTTATCACATTTTTCGCCGGACTTCTGCTTATGATGGGCCGCATCAGTTCCTGCAAGGTACTTCGTGTGCTTTGCACGGTTCTGATTGAATTCAGCCGAGGCGTTCCAACGCTTCTTTTCATCTATTTCTTTCTTCTCGTGGTCCCACAGTTTGGTATCCGTCTTCCGGCCCTGTGGAAGGTTGCTCTTCCGGTTGCAATCTCCGCATGCGGTGTCGTTGCAGAGGTACTCCGCTCCGGTGTCAATGCCGTTCCCAAGGGGCAGACAGAAGCCGCCCTCTCACTTGGAATGCAGCGCAGAAGCGCCTTTTTCAAAATCATTTTTCCACAGGCTCTGCGCTACGTGATTCCGGCTCTGATCTCCGAACTCGTCATTGTACTGAAGGATACGACCTTTGCCTATATTGTCAATTATTCCGACCTGATGCAGAATGCCCGTGTCCTGATCAGCAACTATGACGCACTGCTTTCTGTCTATCTTGTGACCGCAGTAATCTACATTCTGATCAACTACGCATTAAACAAAATATCCGTTGCAGTGGCAAGACGGACGCAGTGATTTTTGTAGCTTTTGTGATTTCTGTAATTTCTGTGATTTTTGTAATTTTTGTCTTTTCCGGCTGTTCATTTTTCCAAAAGGAGGTACTCCATGAATTTTTCTGAAAATAATACCACTTCCGCAAACGCCGCTCCGATCATCGAGCTGTCTCATGTAGACAAGCATTTCGGTTCCCTGCATGTCTTAAAGGACATCAGTCTCACTGTTAAAAAGGGAGAGGTTGTCGTTATCATCGGTCCTTCCGGTTCCGGGAAATCCACCCTGTGCCGTACCATTAACCGACTTGAGACCATCGATTCCGGTGAGATCCGGATTGACGGTACTGCACTTCCAGAGGAAGGCAAAAAGCTTGCCCTTCTCCGTTCACAGGTCGGTATGGTTTTTCAGTCCTTCAACCTGTTTTCTCACAAAACCATTCTCGATAACGTTACCATAGCCCCGATTGATGTACTGGGCAAATCAAAAAAAGAAGCCCGTGCAGAAGCAATGGACCTCTTAAAACGAGTCGGGGTAGACAGCCAGGCCTCCAAAGTACCGGCTCAGCTCTCCGGCGGACAGCAGCAGCGCGTTGCGATTGCCCGTGCGCTTGCCATGCATCCCAAGGCAATTCTGTTTGACGAGCCGACCAGTGCACTTGATCCTGAAATGATCGGTGAAGTACTCGATGTCATGACCTCTCTTGCAAAGGACGGCATGACTATGGTCATCGTCACACACGAAATGAATTTTGCCAGACGTGTCGCTGACCGGATTATCTTCATGGACGGCGGCAGTATACTCGAAGAAAATACTCCGGATGAATTCTTCAGCCATCCGCAGACAAAACGTGCTCAGGACTTTCTCAATTCCATTCAGGCACACTAGAACACAGCAAAACGAACATTCGCAGGTGTTTTGCAAACTGTCAGTGGGGTTTCCCGCTGGCAGAATACCTGTCTATAAATGAATGGATTTACTTGTGAAGAAAAGAAAAAATCCCCTTCTTCTCATATGGCTCCTGCCGGATTCCTGTGACCGAATAGCCTGTTTTTGTGATCGCCTCACGCAATCCGGCCTCATCGATCGGTTCCTCCGAAAGAATCACCGTTTCCCCCTTACTGTGTGATGATGTTACCTTTTTTATCCTGAAAGCACTGCGAACCGCCTCATTGATATGTGCTTCACACATACCGCACTGCATTCCATCTACACCTACTATAATCCGCACCATATCGTTCTATCTTCCTTTCTGAAAATCGTACTCTTTTTCCAAAAAATTTATGTATTTGTCGATTACGGATATTCACTTTGGCTGCGCAAAGCCTTCAAAGGAAAGTTCGCATCCACGTGCAATCCGGCTGCAGATATTTACGGCAGCTCCCATAATATCGGCAAATTCGCCATCCTTTGTCTCTACCCTCATTACCTTCCGGCCTTCGCTGAGTTCTATGCTCTTCAGATTTTCCTTTTCCCTCAGCTCTCTTAAAATTTCTTCTGCCTCTGCTTCTGTAATCTCCTTTGACAAACGATAATATCTTCCCATCATTTCCGCCTCACTTTAGTTTGCTTTTTCTAACTCATCTGTATTATAGCACGCTCCTAAAAAGACGGCGGTATTTTCTCATTCTGCAAACGACTTTTTTTCTCATTAACTTCAGTTATTTTTTACATGTCTGATTTGTCTGATTTTTCCAAATTTTTCAACTAATTTTAAAACTTTATTTTTTTCAGAAAACCACTTGCTTTTTTTCCAAAACTTTGTTATACTTTCAGAGTTGCAACAATTATAAGAAATATTTTTAATATATATCTTAATTTATAACGATGCGTGGCTCAGCTTGGTAGAGCGCTGCGTTCGGGACGCAGAGGTCGCAGGTTCAAATCCTGTCGCATCGATTTTTTTATACCTATTTCTATCTTTTTAAAAAAAACACTTGCATTTTCCAAAAAGAAATGGTATACTATCGAAGTTGAAACGTTCCAGAAACGGTTTCATAGCGATGCGTGGCTCAGCTTGGTAGAGCGCTGCGTTCGGGACGCAGAGGTCGCAGGTTCAAATCCTGTCGCATCGATTCCTTGGCAGGGGCGCCGGAAATCTTTATTGATTTCCGGTTCTTTTTTTGTTTTATAATTTCGTTTCTGACACAAACACACCCCTGCTTATTGCTCTTCGCAATTGAAGCAGGGGTGCCTGACTCTGTTAGGTAAAAACTCTCCTTATTTATTTCTGCCATCAATCCTGGGGGTTCTCTATCTTCTTCATAATTTTTACCAAACGGCTTGTACCAAGGCGGTCTGCGCCAAGCTCAATGAACTTCTCCGCATCATCAAAGGATGCAATTCCCCCTGCGGCCTTTACTTTCACGTCAGATCCGATATGCTCTTTCATTAGCTTCACATCGTCAAAGGTCGCACCAGCTTTGGAAAAACCGGTAGAAGTCTTGATAAACTCCGCCCCCACTTTCGTCACAAGTTCGCACATTTTGATCTTTTCCTCATCGGTCAACAGGCAGGTTTCGATGATAACTTTCAGGATTCGTCCTTCACATGCCTCATGGATTGCGCGGATTTCTGCTTCGATCTCGTCATATCTGCAGTCCTTCAGAAAACCGATGTTGATTACCATGTCGATTTCAGATGCGCCGTTTACGACTGCATCTTTTGTCTCAAATATCTTTGTCGCTGTGGTGCTGTAGCCGTTTGGGAAGCCAATTACCGTACAAATCGGAAGTCTTCCATCTACATATTCAGCTGCCTGTTTTACATAAGCGGCCGGAATGCATGCCGACGCTGTACCATATCTCATTGCATCATCCAGAATCTCTCTGATCTCCTCCCACGTTGCTGTCTGTGTCAGTAATGTGTGGTCAACCTTGCCTAAAATTTCACTCGTATTCATAAATAAATCCTTTCGTTTATCGGCTTTCGCCCTGCTTCTCTATCTATAGTCCTGTTCTTATTCTTCCGTACTTTTCCCCTGCGGTTTCTGCCTCTGTATCTTTAAAAGTACTCCTATTGACATCTTCTGCCACTCAAAATGTGATTAAATATACCCACATCGAGATAATGTAGACTCTCACGAGTTCTACTTACTGCTTTATCGTGTATGCTTTGGATTGACCGAAATCATATCTACTCACAAGTTCTTGTACACTCCACAGTCGT
>Ga0129317_1001339_pt1 | contig 18746 bp, 17 predicted proteins | sample Cm1ome_FD_94430 | JGI IMG/M metagenome (GOLD analysis project Ga0129317, IMG submission 94430) | Eastern black-and-white colobus group fecal microbial communities from Wisconsin, USA - Cm1105 metagenome | ecosystem: Host-associated > Mammals > Digestive system > Large intestine > Fecal | place... | reverse complement strand
ACTTCCTAGTGCTACAACTGCTCCGTTTCTATCTTCAATCGAAATTTTTACATTTAACGGAGAGTAGAATTTCATTTCAATTTCTACTTTCGCAAGCATATCCTCAATTCTTGTTTTAATATGATAATCACTGATTGCCTGTTTTGGGCGTTTCAAAATGTACACATCCCGGAAAATACCACTCATACGGAATTTGTCCTGATCTTCCAAATAGGAACCATCACACCACTTCATGACCAGAACCGCTATGCTGTTCTCTCCGTCCCGAAGGAGGTCGGTGATATCAAACTCACTGGTCATATGAGAAACCTGGCTATACCCTACATAAGAGCCATTGATCCATACATAAAAGCAACTGTCTACTCCTTCAAAATTCAAGAAAGCTTTTGGTGCATTTTCATCTTTGTGATAAACAAAGGTATGTGCATATGTTCCACATGGAATATCCTGTGGTACATACGGTGGATCAAATGGGAACGGATACCTGATGTTTGTATACTGATGCGTGTCATATCCTGCCATCTGCCATACACTCGGAACCTGAATCTCATCAAAATTTTCTGTATCATAATCTTTCTCAAAGAAGGGTTCCTGAACATCATAGATACTGTTAAAATACTGGAACTTCCAAGTTCCGTTCAATAACTGCATTCGGTCTGACTCTTCCCTGTGCTCCACCAGGTTATCCATTCTTTTGGATGTCGGAATAAAATAGGCTCTGGCTGGCATTGTATTTTCATGCAGTACGCTTAAATCCTCATAATAACGTGGTACAATCATAAATAACTCTCCTTTAATACATATACATTTTTTTGCACTTTGTTTTTCCACAGCAAACCTTGTCTTTTACTTTTATGTTTACGTTTCTCTGTTTTGCTATATATATCTTATCCTAATCTGCAAAACATGTCTATGAATTTGATTAGACAAAATATGCACTAAATGATACAATAACAAAAAGTGAAAAGAGGTGCTACCATATGTATATGAATACCGGTTATTTAAACCACTCCCATATGGATTTCAAAGACAAAAGTCGCCCACTGGTTGTAGGAAGTTGCGGTACTTACCGCCTTTCCAGCCATCCAAAGTTACCAACCTACCGTCCAAGGGGACGCCTGGATTATCAGATTATCTATATCACTGCTGGTTGTGGGCATTTTCATTTTGACAATGTGGATAACGAAACGATTGTCCCCGCCGGTAATATTGTACTGTACAGACCGAAGGAACTTCAGAAATATGAATATTATGGAAAAGATAAGACAGAAGTATACTGGATTCATTTTACAGGCAACAATGTAAAAAATATCCTACGGCAATATGGATTCCCTGATAAAGAGCGTGTATTTCAGGTCGGAACCTCTATGGAATACGAACAGATTTTCAAGCGTATTATCATCGAGCTTCAGCGTTGCCAAGATAATTATGAGGAAATGCTTATCCTTCTGCTCCGTCATCTTCTTATCATCTTTCATCGGGAACTGACCAGGGAACATATCTCGAAAAATGAATACCTGGATTACGAGATGGATAACGCAGTTACCTTTTTCAGTGAAAATTACAACCAGAATATTAGCATAGATGATTATGCTGCCTCACGTGGAATGAGTGTCAGCTGGTTTATCCGAAACTTCAAAAAATACACAGGTTCTGCACCAATGCAGTTTATTGTGGGAATCCGAATTAACAATGCCCAGATGTTACTTGAAACAACAACCTATTCCATCAATGAAATTTCTAAAATCGTCGGGTATGATAATCAGCTTTATTTCAGCCGGCTTTTCCACAAGCTGAAAGGATATTCCCCAAGAGAGTACCGAAAGATAAGAAACAAGTTCTAAAATCCACAATATCATAAATCCAGTTTCCCCTCCAAAAGAGGATGCCACGGAATCATCAAATCAACGATTCCATGGCATCCTCTTCTCTCTTTTTGCTATTCTTATTTTAGAATAATAATACATATATGCCTCTTCCAGTGTTCTGCATGAATCCATCATCATTGCATTACTTCACGCAACTGAAATATACCATGGAGCCGTCAACATGGAGATCGGTTTCTTTATATAGTTTTTGAAGGATATCCCTCAGCTCTTTTTCCGTCTGAAACGGCGGAGAAAACCACCCTTTCTTTGCAAGAATATTTTTTACCAGCCAGTCTGTCCGTTTCGATTTTCCCCTGATATAAAAACAGGCAATGAAATTACCGCCCGGTTTCAAAACACGCCATATTTCATGAAATGCTTTTTGCTTATCAGGAAATGCATGAAAACCATTCATACTGACAACGGTATCAACAGATTCATTCTCCATTCGCATACCTTTACGAATTTCAAATTTTTCTACTTTTAATCCTGCTTTTTTGCAACATTTTATGACCACATCTCTTGTTGGCACCTGGCCATCTCCATATCCGCATATATTTGCCAACGGCATTTCCAATGTATTCATTAGCCATATCATAACCAGCTTCTGCAAATAAAGCTGCATACAAGGATCCAATTACACCCGCACCATAAATCAATATTCTCATAAGAATCAGTCCTCTCCTCTTATCCCAGTGCCACATCCAGAATCATCATCAAACTAAATCCAAATGCAAAGAAAAGCGTACCGATATTCGAGTGCTGTCCCTGCGACATTTCCGGAATTAATTCTTCAACCACAACATATAGCATGGCTCCTGCTGCAAAGCTCAGTAAATATGGCAATGCCGGGATTACCAGCTGTGCAGCAAGAATCGTCAATACTGCTCCAATCGGTTCAACCACTCCTGAAAGTACACCTCCGAGAAATGCCTTTCCCCTGCTTTCGCCCTCTGCCCTAAGCGGCATGGATATAATCGCTCCTTCCGGAAAATTCTGAATGGCAATTCCAAGTGATAAAACGAGTGCACTTGTTGCTGTAATCTGTGCATTTTCAGCAAGAAATCCTGCATACATTACACCGACTGCCATACCTTCCGGGATGTTATGTAGTGTAACTGCCAACACCATCATTGTAGTACGGCCAAGCTTGCTTTTCGGTCCCTCTGCCTGATCACTTCCAACATGAAGATGTGGAATCAAATGATCGAGTGCAAGTAAAAACAATATACCAACCCAGAACCCAGCAACTACCGGAACAAACGATAAATTCCCCATACTCTCAGATTGCTTAATAGCCGGAATCAGAAGACTCCAAATTGAAGCAGCAACCATTATACCTGCTGCAAACCCTGCAAGTGCACGTTGCACTGACTTGCTAAGTGTTTTTCTCATAAAAAACACGCATGCTGCACCTAGCGTTGTTCCAACAAATGGAATCAGTATACCTTCAAAAACATTCATTAGCATTACATTTTCCTTCCTGTATTATAATCAAAAAATCCTTCCTATCGCCCAATTGTTAGTCTGAACTAACCTTTCTATATAAAGGAAACCGTGCAAAAAGCAAACTGTAATTTCACACGGTTTTCCTTGTGTTTAAGTATATCACTTATGAAATCATATAACAATATAATTTTTTCGACAATTTACAAAAAGCCGGAGGTCACAATATTATCCGTGACCTCCGACTCGTTGTGTTTATTCTACACTGTCCTTGCACCCGAATCAGTTCCTCTCTCCGGCTTATCTTTTTCCTGTTTTTCCCGAATAATTCTCTTATTGATTTCCAAGCGTTCATGGAGTGACGGTTTCTTCTATTTTCCTGTCATTGTCTTTTTCTCTATTATTGCCTTTTTATCAAAATACGGTGACAGAGGATTCCATTTTGAAAAGAAGGTTTGTCCATAACAGCCTCTGTTCTTGCATTTGTAACCAGATTCTTTCCCTGTGAAACCGGATATCCCCACTTGCAAACATCAAGTTTCAATCCATGTCCTGATTTTTCAATGATCGGTGCAACATTGGTTGGAAAGATATGGCTGATATAGCTCTCTTCCTGTTTTATCTTCTGCATTCCTTCTCTTAAGAAATTCTGCCGTTCTCCATTTCATAAACCACATCTGCCACATTCATTGTGGAGACTCTGTGAGATATCAGGACAACCGTTTTCTTCTTGGCCGATTCTTTCAATGATTTTAAAATGATTCCCTCATTTAAAGAATCGAGGTTTGATGAAGGCTCATCAAGCAGGATCAGGGGGCAGTCATGAAGGAACGCTCTTGCAATTCCGATTCTCTGCTTCTCACCACCGGACAGCGTATCACCCAGTTCTCCGACTGCTGTATCATATCCTTTCGAAAGTGTCATAATGAAGTCATGGATGGAGGCTTTCTTTGCCGCTTTCATAATTTCTTCTCTGGATGCTCCCGGCTTTGCTACCTCAATATTGTTTGCAATCGAATCATGGAACAGGTGTGTTTCCTGTGTGACATAACTTTCCATGTCTCTTAAATGCTTGGTCGGAATCTTTCGGACATCTGTACCGTCTACCGATACGCCTCCGGCTTGCACATCCCAGAACCTCATCAACAGTTTTAAAAGCGTAGATTTTCCGGAACCGCTCGCACCATGAATACCTGTAATCTTACCCGGCTGCAGCTTCAGTGAATAGTTATCTAAAATAATCTCATTTTCGTAAGCAAATGTTACATTTTCTGCCTCTGCTCCTGTAAATTCATCTTCCATGCTCTCTGTACCAGGAGTTTCCACATCACCCGGAATCTCTTCCACAAGCGGTGCCTCTTCCAGAAGGGAAAGGACACGCTCACCGCTTGCCAGTGTCTGATTCAGATTATTGGAAAGGCTTGACAATGCCACTACTGGTCCGAAAGAGCCCATCATTGCGATGGTACAGGTTAAAATTCCCTCGAATCCCATCGCACCTTTGTCGTACAGCCAGATCGTCAATATCAGCATTCCAAAAGATGCAAGCAGAATGACCATGTTCGTAAATGAACGCTGTGAGCCTTCCATCTTGCTTAACGACTCCTGCATTCCTGCAAGATTTTTGGAACGTTCAGACATCTGCTCTTTTCTCTTTTCACCCTGTCCGTATTGAATGGTCTCGTCCAGTCCTCGTAAAGAGTCCAGAACAAAACTGTTCAGTTCTCCGAAGTTTGTTCTAAATTCCATTCCCTTCTGACTGCCACGTTCTCCATTCCACATCGGGATGGCTACACCGACAATCAGATAAGCTGCCAATGCAAGCAGTCCAGCTAACCAGTGATATTTTCCAATAAAAATCACCATAATCACAGAGGTCAGCGTAGCGATTGCAATCGGGGAAATCGTATGTGCGTAGAACACTTCCAGTAATTCGATATCGGTTGTAATAATAGAGATCAGGTTGCCCTTATCCCGTCCTTCCAGTTTTGCCGGGCAGAGTTTTCTTAACGAAGCAAACACTTTATGGCGGATAATTGCCAACAACTTAAAAGCGATAAAATGATTACAATACTGTTCCGCATAATGCAGGATTCCACGAAGAACTGCAATCACGATCATTATTGTGATAATAGTTTTCACCGGTGTAAACACCAGCCACATCTTATCCACTGGAACAGTCATTCCGGCTCCCCCTGTCAGAAGTCCGTGCACGATGACCTGTCCTGCTAATATCGTCAGGAAGATCGCACACAAGTAACCTAATGTTCCAAGGAGGATTGCCGCCAGCATGATATGGAGCAGGGGTTTTACCAGACCAATCAGACTTCCCATAATCTGGATGGCACTTCTACGTTTTGTTGTATTTGTATGTTCACTCATTATGCCACTCCCCGTTTTCCATAGTTTTCCAATGCCATCTGGCTTTCATACAGATGACTGTACGCACCATTCTGGCTCATTAGTTCATCATGCTTTCCATTTTCTTTGATTTCTCCATCTTTTAAGAAATAAATCTTGTCAGCTTTCACGACATTTGCCAGTCTGTGGGAAATCAGAAGCACCGTCTTTGTCTTTGCCAGTTTGTGAATCACATTCATAATCAGTTCTTCACTCTCCACATCGATATTAGATGCCGCTTCATCAAAAATATAAACTGCACTGTCTGTCCGAAGTAATGCTCTGGCAATCACCAGTCTCTGGCACTGACCGCCGGACAGGTTGCTTGCTTTTTCTAATAGCTGTGTCTGCAGACCGTCCTGCGTCTGTAAAAATCCTAAGAGATTGACTTTCTGAAGGACAGCTTCCATCTCTTCTTTTGTCGCATCCGGTTTTGCCATCCTCAGATTTTCTTCTACTGTACCTTTGAACAGATAACTGTTATGCCGAACCAGAACAACCTTCTGCATCAGATTTTCCTCATTCACCTCATTAAGCGGTACACCACCGATGGTAATTTCTCCATTATATCCCCGATTCTTTGCTGCAAGGATTCCGGCAATCGTACTCTTACCACATCCGGATTCACCAACCAGTGATACAAAACTTCCTGCTGGTAGATTTAAGCTGATTCCTTTTAAAATCTCTCTATTCTCTTCATAAGAAAAATGCACATCTTTTAATGTAACATCTAATGCTCCATCCGGCAGTATCTTTTCTCCAGCCTGCGGTTCTGGTAAATCTAAAATTTTGAAAATTTTATCACTGGCTGCCATACCATTCATTGCGATATGGAAGAATGAACCAAGCAGTCGAAGCGGCAGGAAAAACTCGCTGGCAAGCAGAACGATACATAAAGCCCCTGCTACACTGATATTTCCTTTTAAGAATTCGGATCCCGCAACCGCCATGCCGATGGCTGCTCCACCATACGCCACAATATCCATCACACTGGTGGAATTGAGCTGCATGGTCAGCACCTTCATCGTAATCCTGCGGAAGTTCTGGGACTCCGCATCCATCTCGTCTGCTTTCTGCTGGTCTGCCTGATATATCTTCAAAGTGGTAAGTCCCTGTAAATTCTCAAGGAATGAATCACCCAGTCCGGTATAGATGCTCCAATAGTTACTCAATAATCTCTTCGCTACTTTCTGTACTACCACGATGGAAATCGGGATCAGAGGTACACAGATCAGCAGAATTACACTCGCTTTCAGGCTCACTCTGCACAAAATGATAAATAATGTCACCGGTGCAATCAGGCTGTAGAATAACTGTGGAAGGTATTTTCCAAAGTATGTTTCCAACTGCTCCACACCTTCGGTCGACACCTGTACGACCTCTGAAGAGGATACCTGCTCACTGTAGGAAGCTCCCAGCTTCAACATTTTCTCATAAATCTTTTCACGCAGAATCCGCTTTACATCCACACACGCCAGATAGGAAGACCTTGCTCCCGCCCGCTCACATACGAACCGGATTACCACAACCAGAACTAAAATCAATATCGTCCGTTCAATAATCGGTACAGTTACCGTCCGGTACACCACCCGTTCCAGTAAATCTGCAATGGTAAAAACTGCTAACACCTGCGACAGGAGGGCTGCCCACTGCCACAAAATCGTATACACGATATACTTTTTTGCGTGGGACAACAGCCCCATCAGTCTTGTTTTAATCATAAAAATCTTATCCTTTTGTTTATTTTTCCGTTTCTCTTTTACTGCATACCAAATGCCATATTGCAAGGACTGGATGGTATAATAACATCCTTGGTCCCGAAAAACGCATGACCTGTTGAATCTGTTCTCTCATTTCCGGCTTATAACAATGTATCTTACAGTTCGCACAGAACGTTTTTTCTTCCATAAATGGACACTTCTGACTTCTTTGCTTTGCATAGTCCGAAAGTCTTTGACAGTCAGGACACATCTTGCCCTCCTGTCCTTTTTCTTTCGGATGGTTTTTCCGGCAGTACAGCCGGATCATTTCTTCTACAACATATTGTTCTTTTTTCCGTTTCTTTTCGGTTTTATTCATCTTACTATTCCGCTTCTGCACCTTTCAGTACCTCTTCTCTCGGTTTTAAAGTCTTCACTCTCAGGAAGAAATATAACAGGTGGCATACCCAAACCACTGCGATACAAATTCTTCCACTCACTACATCCTTCATGCAGATAAAACCGATTGCCATGACTACCGTTACCATTCCGATAATCTTGTATTTTGTTCCCCTAGTCATGGCTCTCTTCTGAATAAAACTGTCCAGATGTTTCTTATATAAATTCGTTTCTACGAACCAGTCGTGCAGTTTCTTTGAACTCTTTGCAAAGCAAAACAGTGTTGCCATATAAAACGGAACGGTTGGTAGAATAGGAAGTACAATTCCTATCGTACCAAGTCCCAGGCAAAGACAGCCAAGCACAATCAATATTGCTTTTAACGGACTTTTCATCTTCTTTCTGTTCTCCTGTGGAAGTTTTCCTTTTTCTGTTGTGGTATTCGCTTTTTGCTAATAAATTTTTAGTTATGATTACTTCGAGTTCTACAAGAATATTTTTAGTTACTTGTATCTAACCAATTGTTCGAAAGATACCATACTTTACTATCCAATGTCAACACCATTTTCGTACAAGTTCGTTGCTTGGATTGCAACAAAAGCACCGTTATTGATAGTGTTTTATCAATAACGGTATCTTATAGAAATCTTTCATTATTATAACAATAGAATTCTTTCAAAAATTCACACCTGGAACGGATGAATCCGCTCAAACTTTACACGAAAGTCCAGAATATGCTCAAAGGTATTTTCTTCTTTGGCGTTATATTCCCAATGGTGTTGACGCATGTCCCTTCCCCACCGCTTAGTGCTCCGCGCACTTGAAGCGGGGGAATGCTTATCTACGTTCAAAGAGTGCCGTGATGTATCACATTTTTATTTCAGGAACCGAGCTATTACAAACAGTCAATTCAAAATGATTTCGATTTGTTTTTATAAAGCCTTCTTTTTGTAACTTTGATATCTCTGTAGACATTGCTGCACGATCAATACAAAGATAATCTGCCAACTGCTGTCGGTCAAAAGGAATGTCAAAAGATAACGACGAATTTTTGATGGATTCTGCTGACAGATATGACAATAGTTTCTCTCTTGTCGTTCGTTTGCCGACGTGTGTGATTTTATCGTTCAGGATCAGTATCTTATTTGCCAGGACACTGACCAGGTTACGAATCAGCTTCTGATGATGCTCGCATGCAGTTGAGCAAGTAACCAGAAGCCTCTGAACATTTAAGAAAATAATCTCACAATCCTCATCTGCTGCCACACTGATATTCAGAACAGCTCCCGGGCTTGCTGCATACGGTTCTCCAAAGAAATCACCGGCATGACATTTTGACAAAATATTCCGATGTCCCCAGAGATCTTCCTGCATAACAAGAACACAGCCTGACACCACAAGTCCCATTACCTCGGTAGAATCTCCTGCTCTGAAAATATAAGAAGCTCGTTCTTTGGAAATTACTGTCGCATTCACACAATGCAATATGGATAATATCTCGTTATCAGTAAGACCTGTAAAAAATGGACTGTTTCTTAAAATAGGTAAATATTTTTCCAAAATCGTTCCTCCTGTTGGAAATCAAACATACAAGTTGTATTTATCATACTATAATTCCAGCAGAAACAAAAGTTAAATGCTGTTGACGGAGGTAAAAATGATAAGAAAGATTATCAGGATTGATAAAGAGAAATGCAACGGCTGCGGTGCCTGCGCAGATGCATGCCACGAAGGTGCTATTGATATCATTAACGGAAAAGCGGAATTGGTAAGAGAACATTTTTGTGACGGACTGGGCGACTGTCTCCCGGAATGTCCCACAGGTGCTATTTCTTTTGAAGAAAGAGAAGCTCCTGAATATGATGAAGAAGCCGTGAAAGAAGCACAGAAAAAAGTATTTGCCAAAAAACAGGCAATGTCCGCTCACTCTGGCTGTCCGGGATCTAAAATCATGCAGATTCGGCGATCGGAAAAACCTGAGCCTGTAAAACCATCTTCAACCGCAGATTCAGTATCAAAGCTTCAGAACTGGCCGGCACAGATTAAACTGGCTCCTGTTAATGCACCATATTTTAACGGAGCAAAGCTTTTAATCGCAGCCGATTGTACAGCTTACGCTTATGCCAGCTTTCATCAGGATTTTATTCGAAATAAGGTAACTTTAATTGGTTGTCCAAAATTAGACCAGGTGGATTATAGTGAGAAACTGACCGAAATTATTCAAAATAACAACATTCAAAGTGTGACAATTGTAAGAATGGAAGTTCCATGCTGTGGTGGACTGGAGATGGCAGCAAAAAAAGCACTTCAAAACAGTGGGAAATTCATACCATGGCAGATCGTAACAATAAGTATTGATGGGAAAATCATGGAGTAAAGGAGAATACAATCATGGAAAAAAAGATGTTTTGTTATCAGTGTGAACAGACAGTGGGATGCACCGGATGTACAGGAAATGCCGGTGTCTGCGGAAAAAAGGCAGATACTGCCAAATTACAGGATGAACTGACGGGTGCATTGATCGGTCTGGCCAGAGCAGTCGATGGCGCAGAAACTATTTCTACTAAAACCGGGCAGGTCATACTTGAAGGACTGTTTACTACAGTTACAAATGTGAATTTTGATAATGCAGCAATCGAAAATATGATACAAAAAGTCAGGGCTGAAAAAGAAAGACTGGTTCCTGACTGCAGCAAATGTCAGGCGTCATGTGGCAGAACAGATGACTACGATATGCAGCAGCTGTGGAATGCCAATGAAGATATCCGCTCTTTGAAGTCTCTTATTCTATTCGGAATTCGCGGAATGGCAGCCTATGCCTATCATGCAAATGTTCTGAATTATGAAGATGCCGAAGTGAATCAGTTCTTCTGTGAAGCATTATTTAAGATTGGTTACGAAGAAAGCGCGGAGACACTGCTTCCTACTGTACTGAAAGTAGGTGAAATCAACCTGAAGTGCATGGCACTTCTTGACAAGGCAAATACAGCAACCTATGGAACACCAGAACCAACAGATGTAACACTTACTATAGAAAAGGGACCTTTTATTATTGTGACCGGCCATGATCTGAGAGACCTGCAGCTTTTGCTTGAACAAACAGAGGGGAAAGGAATCAACATCTATACTCATGGTGAAATGCTCCCTGCCCATGCCTACCCACGCTTAAAGAAATTCTCCCACCTAAAAGGAAATTTTGGAACCGCATGGCAGAATCAGCAAAAAGAATTTGATCATCTTCCTGCTCCGATCCTCTACACTACTAACTGTCTGATGCCGCCAAAAAACAGCTATGCTGACAGAGTATTTACAACAGAAGTGGTTGCTTTCCCAGGCGCTGTTCATATTGATGAGAAGAAGGATTTCACGCCGGTCATTGAAAAAGCACTGGAACTGGGTGGTTACCAAGAAGATCAGATATTTTCCGGTATCAACGGCGGAACAAAAGTAACAACCGGTTTTGGCCATGCAGCGATCCTGGCCCATGCTGGAACTGTAGTAGACGCCGTAAAATCAGATACAATCCGCCATTTCTTCCTGGTTGCCGGCTGCGATGGCGCTAAGCCTGGCCGAAACTACTATACAGAATTCGTAAAGCAGACGCCTTCTGACAGTATCATTCTCACTCTGGCCTGTGGAAAATTCCGTTTCAATGATCTCAATCTGGGAGAAATCGGTGGCCTGCCACGACTGATGGATATGGGGCAATGTAACGATGCTTATGGGGCAATCCAGGTTGCCGTAGCACTTGCAGATGCATTTGGATGTTCCGTAAATGAACTTCCACTTTCCTTCGTTCTCTCCTGGTACGAACAGAAGGCCGTCTGTATCCTGTTAACGCTTCTGCATCTGGGTATCAAAAACATCCGTCTTGGTCCTTCTCTTCCGGCGTTTTTGTCTCCTAATATTCTGAATTTTCTGGTGGAGAATTATGGCATTGCACCTATTACCACACCGGAAGAAGACCTCAAAACGCTTATGAACCATTACAAATAAAGTTTTAACTCTTCAAATTATCTATACTATAAAATCAATAAAACCGGAATTTACTCGATATGATCATAAAAGTTCTGTAACACTATTGCTAATTCCTCCGGAGATTCTATGTTTGCTTCATGGCCTGTTTTCAAAAGTTCATGGAAGCTGGATTTACTCAAATAACGTTCCAGTTCTTTTGAGGCTTTTTTGTTTGCGTTGTCCTTTTCGCCACAAACAAGCAATACCGGACAAGACACATTATGTAAAGAGTCTCTGAAATCCAATTCAGCCATCGTATCGCACAAGCTGATAACATCTGCTTTTTTGAAACCAATTTGCCTGAACATTGAATTTGGCATAAGGTGAAACAGCATATTCTGAAATTTCAATAATTTTTTAGGCATTTTATACTGTGCTGCAATTAACACGAGCGCCTTTACTTTATCCGGATGATCTATCGCATAATTAAGTGCCAAAACAGCGCCCAGAGAAAGTCCGCATAAGACGTATTCTACATTCTCTTTGTTACACTCAAACGAGAATGTAGAATACAATTCACCGTATGTAACATCTTTTCCTTTCAACATCTCTGACAGACTCAAACTGATACTACTGCCAGATACTTTCGTTTCTTTTATCACTCTATCCCAACTGTCAGGTTTTTGTCCTAATCCATGCAGATATAAATATTTCATAAAGTTCTCTCCGACATCAATTCTGTTTTGATGAAACAATTATACCCTTTTTCTCTTTCCCTGTCATCACATTTGATTATTGTGTTTTGCCGTCACAAAGAATTCTATTTCGCATATAGAAAGCCGAACTCCATCGAAAATGAAGTCCGGCAAGATAATTATTATCTATTATGAATTTTTTACAATACCTGATCCTGCACCGGCAGTACTGCCTGCTCTGCAAAGGTCTGTTTCAATTGCATTCCATATGTATTTTGCTGCAAAGCGAGAACCATCCGGTGATGCATGCTGTCCATCCTTGTAATACATTTCAATATCAGGATAACTGCGCATATATTCCCACCAGTATTTTCCAACCGGCGCAAGCAGCATTCCAAGCTCGTCTGCGATCTGCTCATGAGCCAACGTCATTCTTTCCTGATTAAATTCTTCATCCTTTTTTGCCCAGGTCATATAAATCACGGCTTTGCTGCCGGCCTCTAAAATCCACTGGTTGAGCTGACGCACCGCACCGTAGAATTTTTCTTCCGGACCAAACGGATGCGCATGCTCCTGTAATACCACATAATCGTAATGTCCATAAAGAATGTTGAACCGGACATCCGGTTCGTTGACGTGCTGCTCCAGAAACCATCCGCCATGCGCGATCATGGTTACTTCACAATCATACTGTTCTTTCCGGAATTGTTCTGCTACCATCTCCGGCATATCGTTGAAATATGTATGGCTGTTGCCAATAAATAAAATTCTTAATTTCTTCTGATTTTTCATTTTTTACCAGCTTCCGCACAAAAATTCTCTTTTGTGCAGATTCTCCTTTCTGTAAGTTCTTTCTGCTTTTCATATTTCACCGGTTCTTATAAAATCTTTCTTTTCTTGAAAATAAAAATAATCACAGCAATTACCACGAGACTCAGGCCAATAACAAACGGATATCCGTGTGTCAGTTCCGGCATATTTTCAAAATTCATGCCATACCACCCTGTGATCAAGGTCAGTGGGAAGAAAATAGTAGAAATAATAGTCAGAAATTTCATATTTTCGTTCTGATGCTCTGCCACTTTTCCCTGATAAGTATCCCGGACCTGTCCGATATAATCCAGCAGATACATGGTACGGCCCAGAAGCCTGTCTGCACGGTCAGAAATGATACCAAAATACGAAAGATTTTTACCTGAAAAGAAATTATTTTCATTCTCTTCGAGCTGCTTTCCAAAGTCATGCAGTTCATCATAGTATTCCCTTAAAATTAAAAGCTCTTTTCGCAGCAGCGCAATCTCCGTTGTCACTTCATCAAGATCATCTTCTGTAATCTGTTCCTCTATCTTCATGATCTTTTTCTCATATCTTCCCAGATTATCCAGATCCATGTCCATAAATTTAATGCAGAAGCTATACAGAAAACGCTCACGACTCTGACCGGGTTTTGTTCTGTTGGCGATAATTCGTTTGATCAGCTTTTCTGCAAATTTTTCATCATCAATAATTACAATGTTCTTGCGATTTGCAAAAAAATACATTCGCATTTTCTCGCCGAGCACATCATTTAATTTCGGAATATGAAGATTTCCGCAGATACATTTTTGCTGTGCCTCCACTTTGCAAAACTCAATGTCCTCTAAATCAATTTCTCCCTCATAAGAAATACCGGCAATTTCCAACGCCTGAAGCGCAGTATCCGATGTTGAGATAAACACAGCCCGAAGGTCCTTTTTCTGCTTTTCTTCCAGCGTTTTCTCCGGATTCATCTGCTTTTCCAGTCTCTTTTTCTCTTTTATCTCTGCTTTTAACTCAAGATATTCATCAACGGATGATTTCATTATTGACTTTTTCAGAATATATACTCTAATGGCCACCCTTTGTGCTCTCCTCTCTCCGAATATCCTCTTTATCATATCACTATTTTTTGCTGCTGAAAACCCATGAGAAACAAGGAAAAACATCTGTCATTTCTGACAGATGCCTTCTGCTATGTTTATTTGTAACTGTTCAGAGCCAGGCAAAATTTCATAAAACAGGCGTAAAATGCTCGATTTTTAAGTCTGCTTTTGAAATTTTATTTGGCGGATACGCCACACAGGCGAAATGTGCAGCATCTTGGCGGTTAGCTCTGAACAGTTACGTTTATTTTACTTCTACCAGCTCAATAAGGAAGTTCAGTTCTTTTCCTGCCATTTCATGGTTCGCATCAAATGTGATTGTTGTCTCATCTTTTGCCACCACTTTAACCGGAAATGGCTGTCCGTACTGATTCGTCAGGTAAACCTGCTGTCCAGCCTCAAGCCCTTCAGAACCCGGAAGCTGTGCAATTTCAAGTGTAAAAACTGCGTTCGGATCCGGCATACCGTATGCCTCTTCCGGCATCAGGTGGATTTCTTTGGTCTCCCCTACTTCCATATCTGCTACAGCTGCGTCAAAGCCCTGGATCATCTGACCTGCTCCGCAGATAAATTCCAGCGGTTCGCCACGGTCATAGGAAGAATCGAACTGTGTTCCGTCATTAAAAGTACCCTTGTAATGAGTCCTGCAGGTTTTTCCTACATTTTTTCCGGTCAGTGTACTGTGCGCACCGCAGCCTCCACCACAGCTTCCGCAGGAATGTCCTTCTTCATGTGAACCACAGGAGTGCTCTTCTCCATGACCTCCACAGGAATGTCCCTCTTCGTGATGATGATGATCACAATTTGCACCGGTGGAGATCAACTCTCCTTTCAGATAAGCTTCAACTGCCTCATCGACATTTCCCTGTGCGCCGGCGCAAAGCTCTACTCCGGCTTCTGCAAGTGCCGTCTGTGCTCCGCCGCCGATGCCTCCGCAGATCAATACATCGATTCCCTGCTCAGCAAGAAGTCCTGCAAGCGCACCGTGTCCGGCACCATTCGATCCGATCACTTCGCCGGAAACGACCTTATTATCTTCTACTTCATACACTTTAAAAAATTCTGTTTTCCCAAAATGCTGAAAAATTTCCCCATTATCGTATGTTACTGCAATTCTCATATTAAAATCCTCCAATTTTATTTTTCACTTTTATCAGTATACCCTGAATATATACGAAAAGCAAGGAATCTGCTGAAAAAGAAACGACCTGATCTCTCAGGCCGCTTCCGTCTTTTTGTCCCGTTTACCTTATTTCCTGCGCTTCTCTTGTCAGATCCTTTACCCAGCGATACTTTTTATAATGATACATTACCCATGGGATCTTGCCTACTTCATCCAGACAGGTGCTTGCATAAACCACAACAACCGGCCAGTGAAAGAAAAATGTACCGGCAGCAGCAAGCGGAATCGCAAGACACCACATACAAACAGCCAGGCTGTACAGATCAAACATTGTATCGCCGCCTGCTGCAAAAATACCGTTGATCGTTACATCATTCACCGAGCGCCCGATCAGATAAACAGCTATCACAAGCAACAGACCTTTCAAATCCTGCTTTGCCCCATCCGTCAGATTTACAAAATGAAGCAGAAACGGTGTAGCTGCCAGCATCAGCAGAGAAGCCGCTGCCCCGCAGGCAAATGCAATTCTGACAAGACGGTCTCCATAATTTTTTCCGCATTCCAGATTTCCAGCCCCAAGCTCGTTGCCAACCATAATACCGCCGGCGCTCGCAATACCTCCGCTAAAGCAGCAGATCAGATCCCGTACAACCGCCGCAACCGAATTGGCCGCCGCTGCATCTGTTCCAAGATGTCCCATAAACGCCGAATAGGATGTAAAGCCAATCCCCCAGAACAGACAGGCACCAAGCAATGGCATCGCACATTTCGCGAAGTCCGCATCCAACAGTTTATTGCGCCGGAACAGATGTCTCATCTCCGGCCGTACAAAGCCTTTGCGGCATGATACCATTACTGCACATCCAAACTCTACAATTCTTGCAATCAGCGTCGCGATGGCTGCTCCCTGTACGCCAAGCGCCGGAAGATTGAACCAGCCGTAAATAAAAACGGCATTTAAAATAATGTTGAGCACTACTGCCGTACCGCTGATCCGTGCAGTCGCAGCAGCATGCTCACTGACCTTCATGATGGTCAGATAACACTGCGTCAATCCCGTTAAAAGATATGACCAGCCTGCAATACGAAGATAAGAAGCTCCTGCCGAAATCAATACGTCCTCATTCGTAAAAATACGCATCAATACCTCCGGAAAACAGCAGCAGCTAATGAAAGTCAGTATAGAAACGGTTCCTGCAAGGCGGAGTGCCAGACAAAAAATATCATTCAGCGTCTCTTTATCTCCCTTTCCCCAATACTGCGCTCCGAGAATCGATACTCCAGAAACAATCGCCGCCAGAAACATGTTCTGAATAAACTGAATCTGCGTTGCAAGAGAAACGGCCGACATGGAATTTTGCTCAACACTTCCAAGCATAATCGCATCTGCCACTGCAACAGAAGCAAGCAGCAGATTCTGAAGCACGATTGGAATCATCAGCTTCATCAGTTTCTCGTAAAATTCACTTTTCACCTTTTTTTTCATAAGTCCCCCATTTTATTCTGCAGCACATGCCGCATTTTCATACGCAAACAGCGCACCTCATTCTCACCTATTTTTCCGTCACTGTCAAGTCCTTCTGCTCGCCGTATCGTTCTGTTTCTGCTCCCCACATCGTTCTGCTTCGAGAAAACAGATACTCCCTGTTGTTCTGCATTTGTTCTGCATTTGTTCTGCGTTTCTTCTGCTATAAAAGTATTTCTTTCATTCTCCGAAATAGCGGTACATCTGCTACAAAACGCTTGACTCTATCACGCTGTAGCGTTTATTCTTAGAAAGATGCAATTATATCTCTTAAAAGGAGCCTATTTTATGGAAAAAAATCTTACCAACGGAAGTGTCCTGAAAAATATCGTCTTTTTCTCCCTTCCCTATCTTCTCTCATACTTTCTTCAAACGCTCTATGGCATGGCCGATCTCTTTATCATCGGACAGTTTGACAGTGTGGCTGCAACGACTGCTGTCTCCATCGGAAGCCAGGTCATGCATATGCTTACCGTCATGATCGTCGGTCTTGCGATGGGCTCCACCGTCACTATTGGTCAATATATCGGAGCCAGAAATAAAAAAAAGACCGGTGCCGCCATCGGCAACACCGTTATCTTATTTCTGTCACTCTCTATCGTAATGACTGCTGTACTGCTTCTTCTGGTAAAACCAATTGTCTCTGTGATTGCAACGCCACCTGAGGCTGTGTCAGGAACCATCTCCTATCTTACAGTATGCTTTCTTGGCATCCCCTGTATCACAGCTTACAACATCATCAGCTCCATCTTTCGCGGCATGGGAGATTCCAAAAGCCCGATGTACTTTATCGCCATTGCCTGTGCAGTGAATATTGTACTTGATATTCTCTTTATCGGACTCCTTCATCTTGGTCCGACTGGCGCTGCACTCGGCACGACTCTTGCCCAGGCCGTCAGCGTTTTGATCGCATTTTCCGTCATCATCCGCCACAGCAACGGCATCTCTGTCTGCAAAGAGGATTTTTGCCCTCAAAAAACCGTTCTTAAAAAGCTGCTTCGCATCGGTATTCCGGTTGCACTGCAGGATGGTTTTATTCAGATTGCATTCCTTTTGATCACCGTCATTGCAAACCGGCGCGGACTGACAGACGCGGCAGCTGTCGGAATCGTTGAAAAGATCATCAGCTTTCTGTTCCTTGTTCCGTCTTCCATGCTTGCCTGTGTATCTGCACTTGGCGCCCAGAACATCGGGGCCGGAAAAAAGGAACGTGCCATACAGACGCTTCGCTATGCCATACTGATCTCCATCGGGTTTGGAATTTTCATCTCAATCGCAGTTCAGTTTACTGCACCGGCCATTGTCGGACTCTTTACGTCGGATTCAGCTACCATCATGGCCGGCGCCTGGTATTTCCGTGGATACGTTCTGGACTGTATCTTCGCAGGAATTCATTTCTGTTTCAGTGGATATTTCTGTGCCTGCGGCCGTTCGGAGTTCTCTTTTTTACACAACATCATTGCAATCCTGCTTGTGCGTATTCCCGGTGTTTACCTGACCTCTGTGCTCTTTCCGACAACACTCTTTCCAATGGGACTTGCCACCGTAGTCGGATCCCTGCTCTCTGTCATCATCTGCGTGATTGCATTTGCCGTGCTCAGACGCCGGGACTAGTATGAACCACCCCAATTGGCTGACTGATTCATGCAGGATAAATTTTTATCTGCAAGGCGGAGGAATGAGCCGTAGCGGTGGCTACGGCGATTGACAACAACGTAGCAGATAGAAATTT
>Ga0129317_1001330_pt1 | contig 18831 bp, 9 predicted proteins | sample Cm1ome_FD_94430 | JGI IMG/M metagenome (GOLD analysis project Ga0129317, IMG submission 94430) | Eastern black-and-white colobus group fecal microbial communities from Wisconsin, USA - Cm1105 metagenome | ecosystem: Host-associated > Mammals > Digestive system > Large intestine > Fecal | place... | reverse complement strand
GAAATCCGAGGTGGAAGGGGAAGAGACAAAGAAGTTTACTACATCGGGTATTCTAACCTATAATGAAAAGTCCCAAAAGCTTTTCTATTTCTATTATGGAAAGAACGGTCTTTCCGGCAAGAGTGGTAAGACGACAACAGCTTTCTATACTGCTGTTCTCGATCCTTCTACACTGGCAGTAGAAAGCAACAAGCGTAACTCTCTTGCCCAGGAAATGGCAGGAAGCGCCTACGGGGAACTGATGCAGAATTGCTTAATGTATGACGAGAATGGAAACCTCTACCTGGCTGCACTTACCGATACGGGAGAGATGGAGCAAGGACACTTGTTGCGTATCAAGAATGGTGAGACAGATTTCGACTCCACTTATGAGGGATATCCGGATGCAGACGGCAAACTGCTTACCATTCAATATCTGGGTAATGGTAAGGCGCTTGCATATGCACGCAACGATGCTGCCGGTACACAGATTGATAGCTATAGCCACTATTATTCCATCATCGACCTTGCTACAGGCGAAAAGACGCGCTTGAGCTACAATGGTAAGGAGTTGGCTTACAGCGGTGGCCGTTTCTCTCAGCGTTCTGTCGTGTTCAATGAGAAAGCATACATTGGCGTGAATACCGAAGCTGATGCCAATGCCATCATCTACATCTACGACACCAAGACTGGTACTGTAGAAAAAGGTGCGGAAGTGGCTGGCGAATTCTACTTCGATATGATCCGTGTAGTAGAAAACGATTGATCTCTTTCAGGTTTCAGCCGGTGTGATCCACCATATTTCAAAACCTTTGGCTGAAGGGTGCGCATTGCTGATTTGTATTCCGACCGATAGGCATTCATGTCCCGGTGGATAGTTACCCGTCGGGTAACGAGTAGTTATCCGTTTACAAGGTATAGGTGTTTTGATTTGTAAATAAGGGACTTTTGATTACAAAACATATATGTTTTGAAGTCAAAGGTCCTATGTTTTGCAGGAGGTTGTCCTGGTCCGGATTTTCGTATACATCTTTTATCATTTCATCCCTTCAGGGCGGCAGTTTGATTAGTAACCTGTTGAAGCGTCTGAAGGCTGAAACCTATAGATTGAAGTTGTATCTGTTGCTTCGATTCGGCATATTACAGATTCAAATGTAGGACAGTAGTGTCATAACAGATAGCACACCGTGTTAGCCGTAGTAACACTATAGTGTTGGTATAGCCAGGTCTATAGTTCTGTAAAGGCATACGGCAGTTTGCGGGTTCCTCCCCATCTTGATGTCGCAAATTGCGATTTCAAGATTATCCACTTATCGGCATTGGGTTGAAGCATAAAATCCCAGGGAATCGTTTTATGTTTCATAATCTTCCGGAGGTTTTGCTCTTTATCAATACCGGTTTCCCTAACGGAGGATATGATTTCTGAGGTTTTGTTTTCGTAGCAGACCAGGGGGTAACATGATCGGATTGCATAAAGTCGTCAAACGTACATGGTTCTCCTGCAAGCCTTCTGATTCTGTCAACAATCGCCCAACGACTGGGGGCATTATAATAAGGAATATTAATATCCATGCAACTGATTTCTTCGGGGCGCCAAACCCCTGATTGATAAAGATAAGCACCTTCGTAGGCTCCTACATAAGCATACTTTTCTTTTCCAGTGAAAACACTCCATGGGACCTGGGACAAATCATTTGTCGAAGAGACATTTCGATAGCAACCGAATTTTTGCCAGAGGCGTATTTCTGCCTTTACGCCTTCTGAAGCCTTTTCTTCATAAATAATATATTCATCTGCTAAAAGCCCGAAAGCATGTCCTCCTGCTTCGTGATGTACCAATCCTTTGAAATCAAAAGGAGGTGCTTCTTTGCTGATAGGGCAGGCTGCAATACAAAATCCGTTTGAATAGAGATGGGCCGTTCCGGCATATTTACTGCTGTTCAGGAAGAGGATCGTGGTTATTTCTACGACACCTTTTAATTCCGGGACCAAATTCAGATAGACATCGCAAATGCTATCGTTCCAATTAATATTAGTGCCTTCTCCGTATATCGATCCGAAGCGGTTATCGATCGTAATACCCGGTATCTCCCCGTTTACGCCCGCTTCTTCCGATTGAGCAAATATTATATAAACATTAAAATATTTCCGGTTTGACTTATAAGGTTCTATACTGAAAAAATGCTCCATCGCTTGGTTTGCCAGATTCTCATATCGTCCGTCTTTCACCAGATCTGCTTTGGTGAACCCATCTCCCATAATAGCAATATTTACACCTTTGCCAGCTGATGCCGTCTGCAAACGTACATATTCACCATCTGCGTAATAAGTTAGTCCGTCTTCTTGTTGTATGACACGGACTGTTTTGGTTAGAGCGGAGGATTTGATATTGATATTTGCTTCACGCCTGACTTTTGCTTCATTAGTGGAGACTGAGACAAACAAGAGTTTTGAATCTTCACTTTTTTTTATCTGGCACCAGGACGCCGTTTCCGGTTCAATGACGTACGTATATTCGGGATTGTAATTGTGATCGGTATGCGTTGAATTGATGGAAATTACCCCACTGCCGCCCTCTGAGGCAAAATCTAGTTGTTCAGTGGATACGGTGATCTGGAGAGCTTCCTGTGAAACAAAAATCGTATCGGCAGCAGAAACATCTGTTGCCTTAATATAGATAGCTCCTTCTCGCATTTCAGGTTCAAGATTCTCTCTGACCGTTAAGTATAATGTGTCTGTCGTTATTGCTTTCGTTTCGGAAAGTTGGAGCCAACTCCGGGCTTCCGGAGATATGCTGACTGTATAGTCTACATTCCGGTCTATCGGAAAGGGCCATCTACCACCTGGTTGCCCTATATACCACCCTCTGTCGGACACAACAAGTGTTGTCTTTTCCTTTTGAGTGATCTTTAAACTCTGAGCGGTCTTACCTGCACGAAACAGGATTTCGGCTGTACGTTCTTGATCCGTATTATTTTCGGCAAACATAATATGTACCGAAGAGGTGTTTGCATCTCCCGACATTGTATTTAAGGTTACCCATGAGGAATTGCCGGCCGGCATTACTTCCGCAATCCATACTGAGTTTGTATGGATGTCAATGGACTTTTCTTCTCCTTTAGCCGGTATGTTCAATTCAGAAACAGAGATTGTCAGAAACTCTTCTTCTTCCTTACAACTAGCTAAACATAGTAATAAACAGAAAAGGAAAAAGAAAATATTTGTGCAATAGTAAGACTTTTTGATATTCATATGGATGGTACTTCTATTTGTTTACAAAGGTAAATCATTTATTTGATTGTGCAAGGACGGGTTGGAATTCAATCTTACCCATCGAGTTTGTCTGTAACAATCAAGACACTTTGATAACAGGATAGTTCACAGATAAATAATAGAACTTCTCACTTCAATATCTTCTTTTGTAAAGCCCTGAACCAGATAAAGGAAACGATTCCTTTCAGCATGCTGGAGATACTGATTGCCCACCATACACCGACGATTCCCAATCCCATGGCGGATAATACAATAGCCATCGGTATACGCAGCGAGTTGAAAGTAATGCTGATGATTGCAGGAGGAACCGTCCGTCCTGTTCCGTAGAACAAGCCCTGCATAGTGATCTCCAGCATCATGAACAACATCGAGTATCCGTCTATTCGCAGGAAAATACCTCCGGCTTCGTAGGCTTCTCTCTGAGGAACGATCAAAGAGAAGACTTCGCTGCCATAAAATATGAACAATAAAGTACAAAGGATGCCGAATACAGTCGTCATCTTCAATGTCGTGTGATAGGCTTCCAGCACCCTGTTCTTTTCGGAGGCTGCATAGTTCTGGGCGACGAAAGCACTCAGTGCCGTGCTGAATCCCTGGGAGGTGTTCCAGGCTATCGCTTCAATCTGTCCTCCGGCGGTGAGTGTCATCAGGCCGATATGTCCACCGTAAGTGGAGGCTGTGCGTGCCATGAAAATGTTGATGATGGCAAACAGCGTGTTCAGCATGGCTACCGGCAGGCCCAGTTGCAGAATCCTTTGTGAATAGTTTTTCTTTAGTCTGACGAAGAAGGAGAATCCTCCCAGTAACCTGCTTCTCCATTTTAACTGATATACAAAAATGGCACATACCGTGGCTTGCGATAACCAGGTTGCCCAGGCGGCTCCGGCTGTTCCCATATCGAATACAAAAATGAATACCGGGTCGAGTATCATATTAATGATAAGTCCCGTTCCGCTGATGTAAAAGGGTATTTTACTTAGCCCTGCCGCATTATGGATGCCGGTGAAGGCTGCCGAGAGGAATATAAAAGGAAAGGCGGTCGATACGATCCGTAAATATTCGACAGCACTATCTGCAATAGGAGCTTCCAGTTTATAGACACCGATGATCGGATGGGCAAAGACAAAAAGAAGCAATCCCCAGCAAACGGAGATGATCAGGGCAATGGTAAGGTTGTGGGATGAATAGTTCCGTGCATCCTCTTCATTTCGTGCACCTATACTTTGCCCCACACTTACTTCCGAACCGACTTTATTCAACAGAGAGATCGAATTGGTCATCCAGGTCAGGATACCGACAGCTCCGATGGCGGCAACGGCTTCACTGCCCAGCCGTCCTACCCAGGCCATATCGGTGATGCTGTAAGCCATTTGAATAAAAGAAGTACCCATGATCGGCAATGCCAGATTGAATAGCTGCCGTTTGATAGGGCCTTGTGTCAGGTTTTTTGTTCCTTGCATGTTCTGTCTTATTTGGATGCAAAAGTAGGAATAAAGTAAATATAATTTAGAATTAAAGCAGTCAATAGTCTGGTTAGAGTGCCTGAGTTTTAGTAGAACTATGGTGTTTTAATATACAATAATATAATTAACAAAAAAACAATCAAAATATATCGCAAAAGTCTTGCCTTTGAAATATTTAAACAATAACACCATTTTATTGAAAGCAAAATTAAACAAAAATATCCAAATATAAAAGTATTACTTAAAAAAAGTGATATAAGAGATTAGAGATAACTCAATATAAACCATAAGAATTCAGAAATAAACACCATAGTTCTACTAAGACTATAGTCATTTTAATAGCTTTAATTAGTTAAAATTAATTTATATAGATAATTTAAATATATAGGCCTATGATATAAAGATAGAAAAAACTTACAAGAAAAATTAAAGTGGTGATTTACATAATGATAAGTTACGCACTTAGAACTATTCATTTTAACCTTTTTATAATAATACAAGAAAATGCAACAGACAAAGAATTATGACTATCCTTTGAGAAGGAAAGGTTCAATATTTCGAGTATCAAAAGTCACTTGCGGATTGCTGTTTTGTTTAACGACAGGAGTATTTGCAACTGGTGAAAATGTAGATTTGTTAACCTCAAATCGGAATGAGAATATTGCGACTAACCAAGTCGGTAAAAATATAACGATTATGGTTCAGGATGAAACGGGACCGATAGCAGGAGCCAATGTTGTCGTAAAAGGAACTACAAACGGAAATACTTCAGACATGGACGGAAAGGTTGTTTTGCATAATGTTCCTAATAACTCGACTTTAGTGATTTCTTTTATCGGTTATATAACTCAGGAAGTGAAAGTAAACAATCAGGGGATTATCCATGTGAAACTGGTGGAAGATACTAAAGCCTTGGAAGAAGTTGTAGTAATCGGCTATGGTTCTTTGGATAAGAAGCAGGTTACTAGTGCAATCACATCTTTGAAGGCTGAAGATCTGATGGTTGGTGTAAGCGGAGCGGATATTACAACTTCTTTACAAGGTAAGATTGGTGGTTTGGTGATGAACAATTTGGGAAGTGCCAATTCTGGAACGACGATTCAGTTGCGTGGTATGACTTCTATTAACTCAGGTAGAGCTCCTCTTGTTGTGATTGATGGTTTTCCAGGTGGAGATATTCGTTCGTTGACACAAGAAGATATCAAATCTATTGATGTTTTGAAAGACGGTTCGGCAGCTGCGATCTATGGTACACGTGCAGCTTCGGGGGTAATATTGATTACAACTAAAAGCGGTTCTGACACAAGTGGAAAAGTGAAATTGACTTATAGTAATGAGTTTACTAAAAAACAGAACTATAATGCACCCGAGATGTTGTCCGGACGTGAATATGCTGAATATAATATCGGTACGGATTACGGATCGAATACAAACTGGTGGGATGAGTTACTCAATAAGAATAACTTCTCCCAGAAACACCATTTGGCATTGGAGATGGGTACGGAAAAGGCCCAGTTGTACACATCTTTCTTCTATGAAAAAAACGAAGGCATTGCTAAACAAGATGACCGACAGGATTATGGAGGCCGTATCAATGTAACGTTTAAGTTGTTTGACGACTGGTTTGAAGTTCGTCCGGCAGTCGATTATCGCCAAGCCAAACGTAATAACCATTATCCGAATTTTCAACAGGCGATGCGTAACAACCCGACTCGTTCACCTTACGATCCGGAAAGTGAGACAGGCTATAATGTGTGGACGAACGAATCATTGGACTACAACGTGGTAGCTGATGCCATGTTAGAAGATTATTTTGGCATGGATAAATGGTTCAAGCCGGAAGTCAATTTAAAATTGAATGTGAAATCGATTCCGGGATTGAATTATCAACAGACTATTGGATATGAAAACCGTCAGTGGGAACACCATTTGTATTATCCGAGTACGCATCGTGATGAGATCGAAAATTCTCGTAAAGGACATGCTTATTTAGGTTTTAGCAAAACAGAAAACTTGACTTCCGAAGGTTACTTCTCTTATGTAAAAGATTTAAATGACAGTCATAGCTTAAACGCTACAGCTGGCTATTCTTATTTTGAAACAAATGGAGAAAGTTTCGGTATGGATAACTACAATTTCTCGGTCGATGGTATCAAATATTGGGATATAGGACAAGGTAGTTATCTGTCGGATGGTAAGGCAGGCATGAGCTCCAGCAAATCGGTTACAGAACGTCTGTTCTCTTTGTTTGCCCGCGCCAATTATTCTTATCAGGACAAGTACATGGCTTCAGCTGCTATCCGTCATGAAGGTTCTTCCAAGTTTGCTTCTGATAATCGTTGGGCTAATTTCTGGTCTGTAACAGCTGGTTGGCGTATTTCTAACGAAGAATTTATGAAAAAGTTCGAATGGCTGGACGACTTGAAAATTCGTTTCGGCTATGGGGTGACTGGTAATAACGACTTTAGTGCAACTTACATGGCAAATATGTTAGGTTCGGATACGAACTGGATGATGCCTAACGGAACATGGGCTTATTCATACGGAAAATCACAAAATGTCAATCCTAATTTGGGATGGGAAGAAAAGAAAGAATGGAATTTGGGAGCAGACTACTCGTTCTTTGATGGTCGTCTGTATGGTAAGTTTGACTACTACCGTCGCAAGGTGGATAATCTGCTGTTTAGCGTGAAAGTTCCGCAGCCTCCATATACCCAAGGTAGTCAGATGCAGAATATCGGTTCGATGGAAAGTAAAGGTTGGGAATTTGAAGTAGGTGGCGATATCATCCGCACAAAAAATTTCACTTGGTCTACCAACATGAACTTAAGCCATAATACAGGAAAGATCCTGACTTTGGAAGGCGACAATTCATATCATAATGGTAACGGTTTCGTTGCTCCGGGTTCTCCGGGTGATGCTTCTCGCATGGAAGCCGGTTCCACGATAGGTTCTTTTTATATTTGGAAGTTTGCAGGATTTGACGACGAAGGCAAATTTTTGTTGTACAACAAGGACGGAGAAGTGATTCCTGCTGCACAAAAGACGGAAAATGATAAGCAATATATTGGTAACTATACTCCGAAACTGATTATCGGTTGGAGTCATACGTTGACGTATAAAAACTTGGATTTGGGTATCAACTTGCGTAGTTGGATTGATTTCGATGTGTATAATACGATTAATATGTATTACGGTATCCAAGGCCAGGGTAATTTGAATGTGTTGAAAGACGCTTATGGTAAGTTTGACCATATCAGAGGAGAAAAGCAGATTTGTGATTATTATCTGGAAAACGGTACTTTCTTAAAAATTGATGCCATCACATTGGGCTATACACTTCCGATGAAGAAGTTCACAAACAACTTGATTGATAGGATTCGTATTTACGGTACGGTTGGTAATGTTTGTACGATCACTGGCTATAGCGGTATGAATCCGGAAGTCAATATCACTGGTTGGGATCAAGGAACGGAAAGATTCTGGAGCGATTTCTATCCGGTTGTTCGTACTTGGACATTAGGTATGCAGTTTAACTTCTAATACAGATTGTAAGATGAAAAAGAAAAATATATTCCAATTGATTTTATCCGGACTAATCTGCCTGTTGGGTGTTACTTCTTGTAGCATTGAACCTGATTTTTATTCGCAAGTGGTTCCGGAAACATTCTATGGTTCTCAGGATGCCGTATGGCAGCGTTTTAATCGCCCATTTACTCACTGGCGCTGGTATATCGCTCATGATGAACCTCGTTGGGCGTTACAAGAACTGGGAACTGACGAATATTGTCTACCGACACGTGGTAGCGACTGGTATGATGGGGCAAACTATCAGAAGTTTCATCATCATGAATATACGGAAGACATGACCCGTGTGGAAACAGGCTGGACCAACTTTGCGATGGGTGTTGCTTTGGCTTGGGATGCATTAGAAGATTTGGAAAAAGTAGATTTCGATGCGTTAGGATTTCCCGAAGGCACACGTGAATCTATGCTGAACCAGCAGCGCGTATTGGCTGCGTCTTTCTATTTGGATGGTTTAGATTTCTTCGGTGGCGTACCCTTGTACACGACTACGCAGAGCGAAGTAAAAGGACGTTCAACAGATGTCGAAACGTTCAACTTTATCGATTCATTGTTGAAAATTGCCGTTCCCAACCTTCCTGTCAAAGAAACATTAGGTGCGATGGAAAACGGTTCGATTAATCAGGCCGCCGGTGCAGCTTTGCAAGCTCGTTTATATTTTAATGCTAAATCTTATATCGGTAAGGAGATGTATACGGAGGCTGCTCAGATCTGTCAGGATATTATTAACGGTAAATATGGTCAGTATGCTTTGGAATCGGATTGGACAAATATTTTTGGATTCAATAACGAACGTTGTCCTGAAATTATCTGGTCCGTACCAAGTCAGAATGCTAAAACGGAAACAGATGCCGGATATTGGACATGGCAAGTTCCTTACAATTATAAGAATTATTTAGGAGGCTTGGAAGGTTCAGGTTCCAATAATGGTATAGGTTTGATTCCGAGTCTAGACCCAACTGGCAAGCGTTATTCCTACAAATTAGGTGGTGCTTATGCCAAGTTTAATGACAAAGACATTCGTAAACAACCATATGTATACGAAGGAAACGGTAAATTTCGTGGTATGTTTATCGTAGGCAAACTGGTAAATCCATTGAACTCGGAATGGACTTGTACGGGTACACGTGAATATGCGGGTGAGGTCATCACGGTTGTAGACCAGGTTGCTTATTTCTCCAAAGTAGGAAAAGATCCGAATTATCCGGATTTAGCATCCTTGCCTTCGACTATCGCGACTGCAGAAGAAAATTCTTGTGTGCGCGTAGTGAAACGCAGTCCGCGTCCGAATCAAGATGAGTTCAAGCGCAAAGGCGATCCCGACTGTCCGGTAATTCGTTTGGCCGAGATCTATTATATGCTGGCAGAATGTAAAATGCGTGCGGGTGACAAACAGGGTGCTGCAGATCTGATCAATACAGTTCGCAAACGTTACTTTGAAGACGGAGTCGATCCCGATCCGGTAACAGTTGCAAATCTGGATAAATATCGTATGCTGGACGAATGGCAATTGGAATTTTTGGCCGAAGGCCGCCGTCGTACAGACTTAGTTCGGTGGGATGCTTACGTGACAGAAGACTGGTGGGATCATAAAGCAACTAATAATCCAAATTTCAACCGTTTTCCTGTCCATTACAGTCTGATCGGTGCTAACAATCTATTGGAACAGAATCCTGGATACGGAAATAAGCAGTAATTTGGTTAAGAAAATATCAAAATTCTTTCTTTAGACCTTGAAAAAGAGAGGAATAGTAGCTGATCGGTTACTTCCTCTCTTCTTTTATTTCTTTATTATAAAAAACGGTTTTACTTATGAAGTGGAAAATAATTTGTTTCTGGTTGTTTGTGTTTGCCGGGCTTTGGTTTTTCTTTAACTCGTTCGGTACTTCCACATTTCAACGGCAGGAAGAGGTTCAACTGTTTATTTCCGAATGGGTGGTGATCAGGGATATATTATCTGTTCCTGGTGGTTTTTGTACGCTAGCTGGACAGAGTTTGGTTCAATATTATACCTCTCCCCAGTTTGTGTTGTGGGTTAACTGTTCCTTCATATGTGCAATTGGTTTTTTATGTTATTTGCTTTTGCAAAAAATCACACCTCAGGGATATAATTTGTTACTTGCTTTGTTTCCGGTTCTAGGACTGGTGAAAGCGCATACCAGTTTTTTTTACGTATTGGACGGAACGGTCGGGCTTTTCCTACTTTTATTTTTTTCTATTATTTTTATCCGTATCCGGCAAACGGCGGTTCAATTACTTTATGGCATGGCTAGTGTGGTTTTTATCTATGGTTTAACTGGGCAGTTAACAGCTCTTTACGGTTTAGTTGTGATTTTCATGAGTCTTTTGTGTCGGAGGGAGAAATGGCTTGCTTCACTTGTTACGTTTTTGATAGGATTATTTTTGACTTATATCAGTATTCGTTTAGTTGTAAACATTCCATTGACTGACGGAATATACTCGGAAAGATATCAGGAGTCTCAGTTACAACCGGACTCTTATATATATTATATCTGGATTCGTTTTACAACTTTACTTCTGATTCTGTTTGCAACATCTTTCGCAATGAAGTTTTTCCAGGGAAAAAAACGTCCTGTAAAAATCGTTATTGCAAGCTGTTTGTGGGGTACTTTGGTTTGTTTTTCTGAATTTTGTTTACCCGGACCATCGGAAGTACGGAACAACCATATGAATGAATTGTCCATTTTAGAGCAAAAAAAAGATTGGGATATGATTATTCGCGAACATTCAAAGAAGGAAACAACGGATTATGTCAGTCTTAACTATTTAAATATGGCGTTGGCTCAAAAAGGTATTTTGGGCGATCAATTGTTTCATTATGACCAAAAAGGACCACAAAGTCTTTTGGCTTCCTGGGATCGTACTTATTATATGAGTTGCCTATTAAGTGATATTCATTATATGATTGGGGACATTAGCCTTTCAGAAGGATACGCGATGGAAGGACTGACACTTGCCAAGCGAGGAGGAAGCCCTCGTATACTTCAACGTTTGGTTAAGATTAGTTTGATACGAAAAGACTGGGCTTTGGCTAATAAATATCTGGGTATACTCGGTCGATTACCGAACTATCGTCAATGGGCGAAACAATATACCAGTTACATTCACCATCCCGAAAGAATAGAACAAGATGGAGAACTTGCCATGAAAACGAGGGCGATCTTTCAACCAGACAATTTACTTTGCCTGATAGATCTTGACAGCCTTTGGACAGGGCATTTTTCGGAACCAGGAGTAAATCGGCTTGCATGGGAATATTTAGGATGCTCCTATCTTTTGGCAAAGAAAATGGAGAAGTTCAAAGCATATCTGTTGCGTGCCAATACGTTTTTGCAAGGACACTCCCTTCCTGTTCATTTTCAGGAAGCAGCACTCGTTTTAGCTGTCAAAGACCTTTCTGTTCTTAACATGGTCTCTGTCCAGCCTGAAATAGTACAGCGCTATAAACAGTTCCAGAAAGATATTTCCAAGATCCAAAATAATGGTGATGAGCTACCTTGGTTCTATCGGCAATATGGAGATACTTTCTGGTTCTATTATTATTGTAAAAAATTGAATGAATAACCTATGAATTATTTATATTCCATATTGTGGTTTTGTACGATTTTCTTCTTGTCTTGCAATGAAGTGTTACCTGATGCGGAAGAAGCGGAAGGAGAAATAGAAATCTTTCCCGATTATAAAGAGGTCACTATCCCTTGCAATATCGCTCCGCTGAACTTCAAACTGAAAGAACCTTGTAAAACAATTGCTCTCTTGTCCTGTAAAAGTCAACAAATACGTGTGGATTCGGATAATGGTTCTTTCCAAATCTCGGAGAAGAAATGGCATCGATTGTTGAACGCATCGGCAGGAGGGAATATTTCGATCGGAATCTATATCTGTAAAAATGGTAAATGGTTTCGATATCCTCCTTTTTCTATTCGAGTTGCCAAAGATAAAATCGATTCTTATTTGGTTTATCGTCGTATTGCGCCGGGCTATCGGATGTGGAATAGGATGGGAATTTATCAGCGTTGTTTGGAGGATTTTACGGAAAAGGTTTTTCTCGATAATAAATTAACAAACAATAATTGTATAAACTGCCATTCTTTTTGTATGCAAAATCCGGACAGGATGCTTTTTCACCAACGTGCATTACATGCTGGGACTTATATATTGACAGACGGTCATATTGAAAAATTGGATGTGAAGACTGAAGGAACTATTTCCAACTTAGTTTATCCCGCTTGGCATCCGTCGGGGCGATATGTTGTATTTTCGACAAACGATACAAAGCAAGATTTTCATCTATCCGATGCAAATCGGATAGAGGTATTCGACAATCAATCGGATATCGTTGTTTATGACGTGGAGAAGCATGAAATTATAACGGCTCCTCACTTGTCTTCTGACGAGAATATGGAAACTTTTCCGACATTCTCGTCAGATGGTAGACGGTTGTTTTTCTGTTCTGCTCCGACAAAACGAATGCCTGAATCGTACCGGGAAATCCGCTATAACCTGCAAAGCATAGCTTTCGATCCGGAGGAACGTAGATTCGGACAAGCAGTAGATACACTTTATAATGCCCAAGAAAAGGGACGAAGCGTGAAATTTCCGAGGGTTTCGCCTGACGGTCGTTACCTGATGTACACTGTTTCAGATTACGGAAACTTTTCCATTTGGCATAAAGATGCGGATTTACGATTGTTGGATTTGATGACACACAAAACGGATTCTCTCTTCCTTGTGAATAGCAACGATGTCGAAAGTTATCATTCCTGGAGCAGTAATAGCAGATGGTTCATCTTCAGTAGTCGCCGAGATAACGGACTTTATACGTACCCTTACATTTGTTATTTGGATGCTGATGGTAATCCTCGAAAACCATTCTTATTGCCACAGAAAGAAACAGATTACTACGAACGCTCGCTCTATTCTTTTAATATCCCTGAACTTATCCGAGATAAAATCAAAGTGAATAACTATGAATTGATTGATTTTAGTAAGAATAAGTTTTCCATCCGGATAGAAACCTCGACCGAAAACTGTGTACCCTTATCCCTCTTTCTTCAGCAGGGGCAAATTGAATGAAAGGTTTTGTGTTGATTTGTAGTACTACACAACTAGGTAAACCTTCGGAAGTAACCTGATGACACAAATAAGGGGCTGTCAAAAAGTTTTTTCGATTCTTAAGGAAGAATGAGCGACTTTTTAGGCAACCCCTTTGGGATTATGTTTCTTTATCTAATTAGAAATTGATGTTCACTCCGATCATCGCACTGAACTTCTGCAACGGATAACCGTAGTAAAGTTCGTATTTCTGGAACAGTACGTTGTTCAGTTTCAGATACAGGCCGAAGGTATCGTTGATGTTGTATGCTCCGGTGAGGTTCAGTTCGTTGATGTTGTCCATCTTTACGTTCTTTTCTCCTAATCTGGCTTCACGTCCGGTGGCCAGGTAATAGTCCAGGGAAGCAGACAGGTTATTGATCGGGCGGACTGTCACGCCGGCTGTGATCTCCATTTCGGGCATACCCCAGGCTGTAGCATCTTTACCGGCTAAATCAGTCTCTGAATATTTATCACTGTATTCGGCTGTCCAATTATTATAAACACCTTTCAGGGAGATTTCAAATAATTGCTGGTAACTATATTTCAGGTTGGCACCGACCAGTAACTGTTTGGTGTCTATTTCATTCATCATACCGCAAGCGGAACCGAAGTAATCTTTGTCACCGTAAGCAAGTGTCGGTACAAAGAAATAGTTATTGCTGACGATTTTATATCCTCCGAAAACGTCGAACCAGAAACCGGGAGCAACGCCGCTCTTGATACCCAGGATACCATCCAGCCAGTTGCGGGAAGGCGTCAATCTTTCCAACGGATTGGCATAACGGTTGATCCGGTTCACATCATACATACTGTTGGATTGTAATTTACCATCGGCATTCAGGTATAGTACGGTTTTGTCGGCAACTTCGACGTCGGCAGAGATGTTGGGGGAAGCCATAAACTTCTTCTGCTCGCCGCTGAAGAACATTGCATTTACCCCTAATTTTACATGCCAGTTGTCTCCTTCTATCTTGTAGTAAGGATTCAGGGTGGCAGCAGCAAAGTTGTCGAAGTAGGTTGACGGATCTTTTGTTTCAGGTGATTTTAATTCTGAGGGCAAGCTGTAATTGAAATATTGGAAATTACCGTTCAAGCCAACACGCTGATTGCCTCCGAAACCGGAACTTAACCCGAAGTCAAGATTGAATGTCCCTTCCGACGGGGCATCGTGCTCTTTTGAATATCCGTATTTGTAAGAAAAATTGGTGTAGCTGAGATCGAGCAGGTACCCGACAGGAGCATCTGCTTTGGACTCTACGCCTACGTTCGCCTTAATGGTTTGGGCAACTTGGTTGGTTTCCATGTCAGCTGCGGGGAGAGTAGGGTTTGAGGAGGTGATAGGAGTAAGGCTTTCTATTGGCAATCCGTAATAATTAAATCCGGAATAACCATATTTAACTCCCATCTTCAATGCCAGCTTATCGAAGTTATGTTTGAAGTTTAATCCACCCATATTATCGTTCAGCTTCGCCTTAACCTTTTCATCCACTTGCAGGTATTTTACTTTTCCATTCGTTGAACGGTGCGAGAACCAGATATTCAATTGATCCTTGTCCGTGCTGAGGATATGATATCCCAGGTCACCGTTCAGATTCAGATAGGTACCGCCGCCGAAGTTGAAATAACCGCGACGCTTGTTGTACTGAATATCTGTCATGATATTACCTGAAGGAAGCAGGCTGATCTCTTTTGCCGGGTCGGCTGCAATTGTGAAATTGGCATAGTCGATCGGCATTTTCTTTACTTCCGGTTCCTTGATGACCGGAAGGGTGTTCACTTTGCTTGCATCCTGTACGGTCGGGTCGTACTCGCGTTCGAGCGTCATCTCCCGTTCCAGATTCTGTTTCTTCGAAGTATCTTCCTGTGCACTCATTGTGGTGGCGGTAGTCCCAAGCAAGGCTACGACACACAGCGCTTTTACATTATATATAGTCTTCATTGTATTCTATTATTGCTTTAGTTTACCTAATCTGTCCTCAATCATAGCGGCGATTTCGTCATCACCCTTATAGTTGTTCTTCAGGTTGTTCAGATAAGCACGTGCCTGAAGGTCGTCGCCCTGACGGATATAAATATCGGCCCAAAGGATGAAACCGCGTGCCAGCCAGTACTGGTGAGGCGTGCCGTTCTTGGCGAAGTCTTCCAGGATCTTTTCCGCATTCTTATCGTCGTTGGTATCGTAGAAGTACTGGGCCAGCAGGTATTTGGCTTCGGCACCGTGTACTGTACGGGTGTCTTTGCTGAGAATTGTCAGGTCTTCGACGGCTTTAGCCGGCTGTTTGTGGTCGATGTAGGCTTTAGCACGGATATAACGGGCTTCGGCTTCCACTTCGGGTGACAGTTTCGGATCTTTCAGCAATTCGTTGGCTGCCAGTTGAGCTTCCTCCTGTTGTCCGGTCTGTAAAGCACAACGCATGATGCCTAAACGGGCAGCTTGCTTGTTCTCCGGATTTTCGGCTATGATCTGTAAGCGCTTGAAGCTTTCCAGCGCAGCAGGGAAGTCCTGAGTGAGGTATTGCATTTCTGCCGTGCGGGCCACCGATTCTTCAAGGAATTTGGTATCTCCGCTCTCAATAACTGATTTGAAACGCTGAAGTGCTTCGTCGTATTCTTTCTTGCTAAAGGCGATGCTTCCCAGATAATAGTTCGCATTCGAGCTGAAAGCGCCTTCGGGGAAGGTCTGCAAATAGTTGATCAGGCTGCGGCGTGCTTCTTCGTTGTTGCCACGGTTGAAGAGTTTCTCGGCGGCAATATAGGTAAGCGAATCCTGTTCGCCGACTTCCAGACGGATATTTCCACCCAGTGAGTTGACGTAGTTGGCATACGAATTGATGTCGTTCAGGTCGATGTAAACCGACTTTAAGTCTTGTAAAGCCACTCTGGCTTCTTCGCTACCCGGATAATTGCTGATCACTTGCTTATAGGCTGTAGCCGCTTTTTCGGGTTGGTTGTCGTTGAAGTAAAGCAATCCTAACTGGATGCCGGCTTTACGGGCAAGGCTGCTTTGCGGGAACTGCTGTATCAATGTCTCGAATGCCTGTGCAGCTTGTGAACTGTTTTCAAGCAATACATAGGTACGTCCTTTTTCGAACAATGCATCGTCCACATATTGTGATTCCGGATAATCGCGGAGCAGGCGGTCCATTGCGCTGATCTTACCCCGGTAATCTTTCTGCAAGCCCAGCAGGAAGCCTTTCTGGTAAACGGAATAGTCGCCGGCAGACGGTTGCAATTGGGCGGCATGTGTATAGTTTTCTTCTGCCTGTGCAAACTGGCGGTTCTGGTACAGGCAGTCGCCGATACGGTTGTAAGCATCTGCCAATGCCGGTGCATCCTGGTTGTTTTCCAGATTGATATACTGGCGGAAACGGTTTTGTGCCTCTCCGTATTCTTTGAGTTTGAAATAACAATATCCCAGGTTATAATGGGCCAGTGCGTACATATCTGTATTCCGCTGGCGGGTGTTGTTCAGATAAGTACGGTAGTCTGAAATAGCCTGGCGATAATCTCCTTTGCGATAATAGGATTCGCCGCGCCAGAAATAAGCGTCATTGCGCGATTCCATATTATAAGAACCCAGGTTGATAGCTTTCGAGAACAGGTCGACTGCTTCATCCAGCTTCATGTTGGTGAAAGCCTGCGTTCCCAGCTGGAACAGAATGTCCTGTTTGGCTTCCAGTATCTTGGTGCTCGGATGATTGATCTTATTGATAGAGTTGAGAGCTGCCTGGTAGTTCTTGGTTGTCAGGTAGACTTCCACCAGGTAGTCGTTTACTTTGTCGGCATATTGAGAGTTCGGGAAATCATTCAGGAAATCTTCGAAGATCGTAACAGATTCGCCGAATCCGGTAAAGGCAGTTTCATGTATCAGCAGCGCATAATTGAACATGGCTACTTCCTGAATCTGTTTGTCGAATGAAGAGGTTGCCGCAGCCTCGAAAGCCATACGGGCATTGTTCTTGTCTTTCAGTTTCAGGTAAGACTGTCCGAGATAGAGGTAGGCATTCTGTGAGAGTGCGTCGTTTTCGCGTACTGTCTGCGACAAGGCGTTTACGGCACTGCTGTAATTCCCTTTATTGAAATAGCAAACACCCAGAATGTACAAATCTCCTCTTAACGGGCTGTCGGTCGACGATACATATTTGCTCAACATGTTGGTCGCCTTATCCTGGTTGCCCAAATGGTAATAAGAATTACCCAGGATACGGTACACTTCGCTGTTATTCTTGCTGTTCGGATAGGAGGAAAGAAGTTCTTCCCCTTCGCTCACTACCTTTTCATATTTATTCTGAATGAAATAGATCTGTGTAATATAGTACAAGGATTGCTCGCGGTAATCCGGCATCTCTTTCAGGCGGCTGAACTCTATCAGCGCGTTATTGTATTTGCCGGTTGCATAATCGATATAGGCCACATAATAGGTGGACGCTTCACGGTACTTGGTACCGATTTGCTGTATCCGCGAAAAATATCCGCGTGCCTTATCCATCTCGCCGGTTTGCAATAATGAATAGGCCAGCCGGAAGCTGTAAGCCTCCTGTTGCTCCGGACTGAGCATGTCTATATCCGATTCGTTGAACCAGAAAATAGCTTTCTGGTATTCCCCGCGTTCGAAATGAATGGAACCGATCAGGAAATTCACTTCATCGCTATGGCGTGAAGCCGGATAATCTTCCAGATAATCTTTCAATAGTTCGTCGGCATTGGGACGTCCCTGTTCATAAGCTGCATATACGATCATATAGTCAGCTTCCTGGATCAGGTCGGCATCTTTTGCATGCTGTTTATAAGCTTCCAGCTTATCGATACAACCCGGATAGTTCTTTAAACTAAACAATTCTTTACCTTCTATGAACAAACGGTCCGGTGCCTCAAACTGGTACGACCGTTGCCCGCTAGCCACATGACTTCCTACCACCAGGCACAGTGGAATAAGTATTCTTTTCATCGCTCCTTCGCTTTAATATACAGATAATAAACAGTCTCTGTTAGTTCTAAGTTGCAAACTTACATAAAAAACACCGATTTATATGCTTGCCCGCTAAAAAAGGGGAATATCCCTACACTCCTTATAACAGCACCTGAAAAAAACGTGTTAAAATCGCGTTAACACAAACCGTCCTTGAAGGCCCCTTTTGTTAAAGTTTTACCTCCATTTTAACACCAATCCTAGGGAGTGGAGCTTAAGTGGAGGTTAAGTGGAGCTAATACGGAGGTAAAACGGCGATTTTTGTGTTAAAATCGATAAGGATATTTGTGTATATTTAACTGGTTTTCCGTGAACACATTTTTGGCTGGAAGGGGCGTTTTGCGCTTGGTGGGTGGGAGGGATCATAAAAATAAAACCGCCGCGAATCACTTCGGGGCGGTTTCAGATTCCACATTTACCATCAATTATGTTTTATATAATTAT
>Ga0129317_1001328_pt1 | contig 18860 bp, 17 predicted proteins | sample Cm1ome_FD_94430 | JGI IMG/M metagenome (GOLD analysis project Ga0129317, IMG submission 94430) | Eastern black-and-white colobus group fecal microbial communities from Wisconsin, USA - Cm1105 metagenome | ecosystem: Host-associated > Mammals > Digestive system > Large intestine > Fecal | place... | reverse complement strand
TTCTTTTCTCTTTTTGACGTGTTTCTGTTCAGTTTTCAATGTTCTCTCTCGCATCTCTCGTCGAGTGCCTATTCATAATATCACTTACTACTCTTCTTGTAAAGTCTTTTTTTAATTTTTTTTGAAAAAAACCCTTTTATCAACAAAAAGGGTTACATTTCTTATTTATGTGTTGTCTTAAAAATAGCTTCCATAAAGGCAGAACGTATCTTATTATCTTCCAATGCCTTCACACCACGAATTGTCGATCCACCTGGAGAACAAACATTATCCTTTAAAATACCCGGATGAATTTTAGTCACTCTTTGCATCTTACCAGAACCTAATACCATCTGAGAGGCAAGTCTATAAGCCATATCTCTAGGCATTCCTTCCAAAACTGCTCCATCTGCCAATGCTTCTATAATCATATAAATAAATGCTGGTGCACTTCCACTTAATGCACCACCTACACCCATTAAATGACTAGGTACAACTTCTACTTCTCCAATAGATTCAAATAATGATTTTGTAAATTCAAATTCTTGAGAAGTTAAAGAATGTTGTGCTTCAATAAGTGACATTCCTTCTAAAACTTGTGCAGGTGTATTAGGCATAACAAAGACATGTCTCGTTGATTTATCTAAAATTGTATTATACTTTTCAAAATCATATCCTAACACAATAGAAATTAACGCCTTATTTTTCAAATCATCTTTTAAAGGTAATAAAACCTTTTCAACAACTTGAGGTTTTACTGCTATTAAAACAATATCACATTGATTCACAACCTCTTTTTCATTTTGTGCAACTTCAAAACCAATATAGCTATTCTTTTCAAGCTGAGACTTTAACAAATCATAAGCAATAATATCTTCTCCCTTTAAAAAACCACTAGACACAATTCCATTAGCAATAGCACTTGCCATATTCCCCATTCCAATAAAACCTAGTTTTTTCATAATCAAATAACCCTCCTATACAAGAAAAGCTAACAATTAAGTTAGCCTATAATTTTCTATTTCTTAAAAACTCTGGTAATGCATCATCTTCATCTTCTTCTTGAGAATTAGAACTATATACAGTTGGTCTACTAACTGTTTCATATGTAGAAGTTGATGTTTGTTTCATTGTATGAGGTTGTTCTACTTCCTCATCTTCAAAACCAGTTGCAATAACAGTAACAATAACTTGATCATCTAAGTGTTCATTAATAGCAACACCTAAAACAGTATTAACATCATTACCTACCGCTTCACGAATTGTTGCTAAAGCGGTATTAGCATCATATAAAGTAATATTGCTTCCACCAGTAACATTTACAATCGCATCTTTTGCTCCAGCAATAGAAACATCTAATAATGGTGATGAAATAGCTCTTAAAGCAGCTTCTTCAGCTTTGTTTTCACCATCACTCATACCAATACCAATAAGTGCAGAGCCACGATCTTTCATCACTGAAGAAACATCGGCAAAATCCAAATTAATAAAAGCAGGAATAGCAATCAAATCAGTAATTGTTTGTACACCTTGTCTTAAAACATTATCTGCTTCTCTAAAAGCTTCACCCATTGGACTTCTTCCAATAGCATCTAATAAACGATCATTAGAAACAACAATAATAGAATCCACATTTTCTCTAAGATCAGCCAACCCAGCTTTTGCTTGTCTTAATACTTTTGGTCCTTCAAAAGTAAATGGTGATGTAACAACACCTACTGTTAAAGCACCCAAATCTCTAGAAATTTTTGCAACAACTGGTGCAGCACCTGTTCCAGTACCTCCACCCATACCAGCAGCAATGAAAACCATATTAGCTCCTGTTAACGCTTGTCTAATTTCTTCTTCAGTTTCTAAAGCCGCTTTACGTCCTACTTCAGGATTTCCACCAGCTCCTAACCCATGTGTTAATTCTCTACCTAAAACAATTTTATTTTCAATATCAATTCCCTTTAAAATTTGAGCATCAGTGTTTGCAACATAAAAATCAACACCTTGTACTCCATCTTTAGCCATACGAGCAACGGCATTACATCCACCGCCACCAACTCCAATAACCTTAATCTTTGCAACTTGAACAAAATCTAAATTACTATCCATATTTCCATCCTCACTTTTTTATATCTTTATTCATCATCTTCACTGAAAAACTTTTCAATAAAATGTGTTAATGATTTTTTCTTTTCACTATCATGTATAGGCTTTGTTTTTGTTAAACCTTTAAAACGAACACTCATCGTACTTGAAATATCAGGCAACACTAACGAAGAATCCATACCTCCCAAAATTTTTGCACGATCATTTAAATAATACATCATCCCTAAGCATGACACATAAGACATATCTCTTGCCCCAATCGTATCTGGTCTATATGTTCTTACTGCACATCCTAAAACTTGACTTGCTACACGATCTATTTCCGGAAGCTCTCCACCGCCTCCAACAATAACTGTTTCATATGTACGACCATCATCAATAACATCAATCTTTGTCTTAATAACATTCATAATTTCTTTAACAGCATCATTTAACACATTAGAAAGATCTTTTTGTGTGTAGTGTGCTTCATTTTTTTGATCTTTTGTTGTATGAATAATATCTTCATCACCAATATTTTGATTACATGTTCCATATTTCACTTTATAAATCTCAGCTTTATCCATAGAAATTTGCCACTCAGTAGCTATCTTCTTTGTTAAATCATAACCACCAACAGAAGCTTGGGCAATATATTTCAAATATCCACCTTCAAAAAAAGAAATCGTTGAAGATTTATAACCAATATCAATTAAAATAGCTCCTTCTTGTAAATAAACAGCATCAAATGCTTCCTTAGCACAAGCATAAGCATCTATCGTAATTTCTAAAACCTTTAAACCAGCTCTTTCAACTGCTCCAATATAACTATATAAAAGTTTCTTCTTAGTTGTAATAACCAAAGAATCAGCTTTTAAAGAAGCAGATTTTTGACCAATGGGAACCTCTAAAACACTTTTTGTATCTAAATGATAACCAATCGGAATAACTGAAATCACTTCTTCATCACTATCTTTTTCAAAACGTTGTGACAATTTTAAAGCACGAACAACATCATCACTTGTAATTTGGTCAGCAGGAGAATTGACTTTCGTAATACCATCACTTTGATAAATACGTGCATAAAAAGATGGAATACATAAAGCAACTTGACTAATCGTTGCCCCTAAAGCCTTCGAAGCTTCATCAACCAATTGTCTAATTTCACTCACAACAGTTGGAGTACTTTCAATTTTGCCTTTTTTAATTCCATGACTTGTTATTTTTTTTGAAAATAATATATTTATATTAGCACTGACAACTTCACCAACAAGAAGTTTAACAGTGGCACTTCCTATATCTAAAACAGCATAGATATCTTTCATATGTTGATTCTCCTTTAAAAAATACTTCTATAATATCATACCATAAAAACATTAATAAGAAAACAAATATTGCTGAAACAAAAACATTTTTTTAAAAAATAAAAGACATCCAAGCAAGATATCTTTTATTTACATTTTTGCATATACATATTTTTTCCTTCAAAACTAAAAACACAACGATCATTATACATTGTCATTGTTGCTTCATAGTCAAAGTTTTTTAGCTGTTCGACCATTTGATCAACTCTTAAATATAAAATTTTACCATTATCCATAACAAACTTCAAACGCATCTCATCCGCATTTTTAGGTGAGTAAATAATATCACTTGTCTGATTCTTAATCAATTCAGGTATTTGTACATAAGCTGCAGCAAATGTTTTTAAGAATTTAACATCTTTAAAATCAGAAAGACGAGGACAAGCTTGTAAAGAAGCAATAAGTTCCTTATCTTGAGTTTCAAAAACGCTACCTGTTTCATCAATTACATAGATTTTATCACCAATCTCACAATAAGCTACTTTTTCCGCTTCTTCTATTTCTATAGTCACATGACCAAGCAAATCGCATGAAACACTCACTTTTTTAATCATTCCAACTTTTTTCACTTCATCTTCTATTTTATCTTTATCAATAAAAAGATAGTGAGTATTTTTATCTAACGAAATACTTTTTAAAATATCATCTTCATTAACCTCATGAGTTCCTAAAACTTCTATAGATTGAACTTTAGATAAATCACTCATAAAATAAAATCCAATCACAACAAGAATCATTAAAAGAAACAAGAATCTCACTTTTCTTTTTAAACGTCTTTTCTTTTTTGCTTTTAAAATCTTTTTGACTTGGTTTTCATCATGCTCATTATAATAATAATCTTGTTTCTTCATGACTTTCACCTACTCCCAATTGACTAATATAACTTCTTTCTCCAATTCAATTTTAAAACGATCAAAGACAGTTTTTTCTACCAATAAAATCAATTCCAAAATATCTTTAGCACTTGCATAACCATTATTCACAATAAAATTAGAATGTTTAGGAGACACTTGTGCTCCACCAATTTCATATCCTCTTAAACCACATTCATCAATATACATCCAAGCAGGTTTTTCATCAGGATTTCTAAAAATACTTCCTGCACTTGCAAAATTCCATGGTTGTGTAGACATCCTTCTTTCTTTACGTTTATCTAATACCAACATAATATCATGTGGATCTTTTGACGTCATTAAAAATGTTGCTTCTATTAAAATCCAATCCTTATGTTTTTGCAAAATAGACGTACGATAGTCAAATTGCATTTCTTCATGTGTTAAAGTTATTAATTCATTATTCTCATTTAAAATAATAGCACTAGAAAAAACATCTGCCATACAATATTTATAAGCACCAGCATTCATGTAAATACCGCCACCAATAGTTCCAGGAATACCACTCATAAACTCAAAACCAGACAAGCCAGTTTTTGCTGCTTCATAAGCCAAATAAATCATTCCTACTCCAGCTTGCGCTTTAATTTCAACACCATTAATATGCACTTTATTAAAATTCTTAACTAACGAAAAAATAACTCCTTCATATTCTTTATCAGAGAATAATAAATCTGATCCTTTTCCAATAACCATATAACGAATATGATTTTCTCGACAATATGTCAATCCTCTTTGCAGTGCCTCTATATCTTTTGAATGAACAAAGAAACGAGCAGGACCACCAACTTTTAATGTTGTATGCTTATACATTGGTTCATTTTCTAAAATTTCACCAACATCTAAATCTACCAAATCATAAAAAATACGATCAAAATCCATAAACTATTTCCTTTCTAACAATTTTATCATCTCATTATAAATATCTTCACAAGCTCTTGGTTTACCTAATTCTTTTGCTTTTTGTTTCATATTATTTAAAACATCATCATGACTTAATAAGTATCTCACTTTTTCAACAAAATTTTGAGCCTCTAAATCTTTTTCTAAAATCCATTGAGCAGCTGAAGCATCCACCAATTCTTTCGCATTATATTCTTGATGATTTGCAACAACATATGGACTTGGAATAATTAACGATGCACATGATAAAGCTGTAATTTCTGCCAAAGTTGTTGCTCCAGCACGTGATACAATTAAATCACAACTTGAAATTAAACTTGGCATATCATCAATATAACTAACCAAATGAATTGAAGAATTTAAATCTGATAATTCAGTTTTCATACTTTCATAATAATTTTTACCAGTCACATAAACAACATCATAATCATCATATTGCATAACACGCAATGCTTGTTTCATTGTTTCATTAACTGATGAAGAGCCTAAACTTCCCATGACAATCACAACTGTTTTGCGTTTTTTATCAATATGATAAATATCATGGATATCCTTTAACTCTTGATGTGTCACAACACTGGCACGTGGATTGCCTAATAATACAGTTTTATTTTTAGGAAACTGTTCATATGCCTTTTGATAACAACAAATAATCTTATCAACTTTCTTTATTAAAATCTTATTTGTTAAACCAATAATTGAATTTTGTTCATGAATCATAGTACGAATACCCATTCTTGATGCCGCCATAACAATCGATGCACTTGGATAACCACCAAAACCAATCACCATATCTGGTTGAAATTCTTTTAAAATCTTTTTTGATTGACTTAATGATTTCACAAAAATCAAACCATTTTTTAACTTTTGGATAGGATTTCCCACAAATCCTTTTACATGTAATCCTCTATATTCATATCCTAATTGTGGAACAACTTGTGATTCTAAACGATCGGTTGTCCCGACAAATAAAAATTGAGCTTCTGGATTTTTAGTTTTTATATATTCAACAAGAGCCAAAGCAGGATATAAATGCCCACCTGTTCCTCCTGCACTTACAATTATTTTCATTCTCTCACTCCTCTTTGCTTATTATAGCACACAATTTGTTGATTTTGATATATTAATTAAAATTCCTATACACATTAATGTAATCGTTAAACTTGTTCCTCCATAAGACATTAGAGGCAAGGTAACCCCAGTAACCGGAAACAATCCAACAACAACTCCTAAATTAATTAAAGTCTGTATTCCTATCATAGAAATAATACCAATCATTAATAAAGAACCAAAGGTATCTTTTACATATTGACTAACTTTTAACACTGTTTTAAACAAGCTCAAATACAAACCAATCAAAGAAACACCACCTAAAAAACCAAATTCCTCTGCTACTATTGCAAAAATAAAATCTGTCTGTGGTTCTGGTAAATAAAAATGTTTTTGAATACTTTTGTCAAATCCTGCACCCAACAAGCCACCTGGTCCAATCGCATATAAAGATTGAATAGCTTGAAAACCACTTCCTAATGGATCTTGGAAAGGATCTAAGAAAGATAAAATTCTTTCCATTCGATAAGGTGCAGATAAAATCATAATCACAATACCAATAACTCCTAAAATACCCAAACCAATAAAATAAACAAATGGAAAAGGCGATACAATCAACATCACAACAATACTACACGCCATAACAATTCCACTTCCAAAATCAGGTTGCAACATAATTAATAAAAAACCTAATCCCATCACAACCAACAATTTCAAACTATAACGCAATTTCTTCATATGATAATAATTCTCCTCAATATAAACAGCCGCATAAATAATCATCCCTATTTTAAACAATTCACTTGGCTGTAAAGCAAAAACACCAAAGTTAAACCAACTGCGACTTCCTCCTCTCACAACGCCTAAACCAGGCACCAATACAAGAATCAGCAATAAAAAACAAACAAATAAAATAATTTTGTAATAACGCTTATAAATATGATAGTCAATTTTTGATGTTACAAACATTGCTACGAGACCAATACATGCAAAAATCACTTGACGCTTAATATAATAAAATGCATCATCATATTTATATAATGCCCAAACATGTGAAGAACTATAAACACTTAATAAACCAATAACAACAATAATGAGAGTTAATATTATGATTTTCTTTGTTTTCATATCCAATCCTCCATCATACTATTTATATGAAAACAAATATAAAAAAGAAGGTGTTTCCACCTTCTAAAATTCATTCACAATATCTTTAAAGACACGTCCTCTTTCTTCATAACCACTAAATTCATCAAAAGAACTTGTTGATGGTGAAAGCAAGACTATATCTCCTTCATTTGCTATCTCTTTTGCTTTTAAAATAGCATCTTTCATATGTTCAACAATATATGTGTTTTGACAATTCATTTCATCAGCAAATCTATTTTTGGCTGCACCAAAACATATTAATGTTGAAATATTATCTTGATATGTAGACATTTCTTTTAAATCAAGACCTTTTTCAAAACCACCCATTAATAAAATAACAGGTTTTTCAAAAGCCTTTAATGCAATAATAGCTGCATCTGTATTTGTTGCTTTAGAATCATTATAATACTTAACGCCTTGATATTCTCTCACATATTCAATACGATGTTCTACTCCCATAAATGAAGTTAAAGTATCATGAATACATTTATCATCAACACCACTTAAAGCCGTTGCTATAATAGCAATCATCATATTTTGAATATTATGTTTACCAACAATTTTAATTTCATCTAAATCCAAAATATGTTTTCCTCGAAAATAAATAGCTTTATCTTTAATCATACAATCAGCTTCTTTTTCTAAAGAAAAAGTTATTCTTTTAGCTTTTGTTGGATATTGTTTTAAATAATCCTGTAAAACAAGATCATCTAAATTTTCAATATAATAATCATTTTCATCTTGATTCATATAAATACGTGTTTTTGATGCATAATATTCATCTAATGAATCCATATAATCTAAATGATCAGGTGTAAGATTAATAATAGTTGAAATATGAGGATGAAATTTTTCTATATCCAATAATTGAAAATTAGACATTTCTAAGACAACATCATAGTCATCTTGATTCAATAAATCATTTTCTATAACCAATGATGAATAAGGTGTTCCAACATTACCCGCCAAACATACTTTATGATTGGCTTGTTTTAATACTTCATCAATCAAAATAACAGTTGTTGTTTTACCATTAGTTCCAGTAATCGCAATATAATTTTGCATTTTTGAAACTTGATAAGCCAATTCAATTTCTGTATAAACAGGTATTCCTCTTTCTTTTAAACGCAAGATAAAAGGTTTATGATAATTAATTCCTGGATTTTTAACAACAAAATCAAAATCTCTTTCAAACAGTTCATCTGGATGCCCACCAACAACCATTTCTATCCCTTTAGCAACATATTCATCATAACAAGATACTTTTTCTTGAGGAGCATATTCATTAACAGTAATTGTTGCATGCAATTTTTCTAACAATGCCACAGCAGCTTTTCCACTTTTCGCAAGCCCTAATACCAATACTTTTTTGCCACTCAACATATTACATTACCCCTAATACAATACCAATAATTCCACAAATAAAACCTAAGAACCAAAATGAAATCACAACTTGTTGTTCACTCCATCCTAACATTTCAAAATGATGATGAATTGGAGCCATCTTGAAAACACGTTTCCCTCTCGTTTTAAAAGAAACAACTTGAATAATCACTGATAATGTTTCCATTAAGAATACGCCACCAATTAAAATTAACAACAATTCTTGAGCAGTTAAAACAGCCAAAGCTGCTAACACACCACCTAAAGCAAGTGAACCAGTATCTCCCATAAAAATACGTGCAGGATGATAATTGAAATACATAAAACCAAGCAACGCTCCAACAATAACCATCGCATAAATAGCTAATGGAAAGTTCTTTGTCATAATAGCAAAAATAACAAAAGGAGCAATAGCAACCATTGATAATCCTGTTGCCAAACCATCTAATCCATCAGTTAAATTAACTGCATTACTTTCAGCAGTAAACATAAAGTATATCAAAACAGGATAAAACCATCCTAAATCAACACTCATATGTAATAACGGAATTTGAATTTTTGTATCAAAATCCGGAATAAAATACACTGCCAAAACATAAAAAGCAATTGCTATTACAGATTGTAAAGCATATTTATATAAAGGTTTTAATCCTTCATTTGTTTTTCTTACAACAATCAAATAATCATCTAAAAATCCTACTAATCCAAATCCCACAAAAGCAAAAGTCATTAAATTAATATATGGATTTTTAAAATAAGAGAAATTTAAAATATAAACAACCAAAACCGAACAAACAACAAAGACAACACCACCCATAGTTGGTGTACCACCTTTTACCTTATGTGATTCAAGTCCTTCTTCTCTCTCTACTTGACCAAACTTTAATTTCTTTAAATATTGAATTGATTTTGGCATAACTACCATAACCAAAACAAACGCTACGATAAAATTAATTAATATTTGAAAAAAGATCATAGTCATACTCCTTTGCACTTATTTATTCGTTTACAATATACCACAATTTCAACATAATAACAACCTAAGCAAAACAACAGAAAAAAATCTTTTAAGGTTAAAACCCTAAAAGATTATAAAATTAACTATTTACAATTTTTTCATCTAACAATTCTAATGCCATCACTGTATCCCAACAAATATTATCGGCACCAATATATTCAATAAAATGATGTCTTTCCATTTGAACAAGAACTTCCTCTTGAACACCACTTAATAATACGTGACAATGATTTTGACGACATCTATCTATAATATCAAAAAATTCATGAATACCAGAATCATCAATTGAAGGAACACCTCTCATAGAAAAGATAATTGCTTCCATAGAGTCATCTAATTGATCTAATTCATGTGTCATTTGTTCTTGTGTTCCAAAGAAAATAGGACCACTTAAATAAACAATACGTGTTTTTTGATGATGATGTTTAAGATTAGAATCAATTCTATCTTTTTCTACTTCACGTATTGAAACATGTAAATGTGAATTATTTAAAACAAATAAGACCATTGATACAAAAATACCAATAACAATAGCAACTGTTAAATCAAAGACAATTGTTGATAACATAGTAATTAAATATTGAGAAATATTTGTTTTGACACGATTATGAAAAATTGTTTTGATTTCTTTCCAATCATTCATACGCCATGCTGTAACCATTAAAACACCCGCTAAAGCTGATAATGGTATACGTGACATCAAAGGTCCTAAAACAAACATTGATATTAATAAGACAACAGAATGAAAAACACTTACTAAACGTGTTTGTCCTCCCGATTTAATAGCAACACTTGTTCTAGCAATAGCTGCTGTAGCAGGAACACCACCAAATAAAGGAATTAACATATTTCCTATCCCTTGTGCTAATAGTTCTCTATCAGCATTTAATTTTTCATTTTTCATCTTTCCAGCACTTGCACCACATAACAATGACTCAATCATCCCTAAAGCAGCAATACTGAATGCTGGTAACATCAAATTTGTAATATAACCTAAATTCATCTTTGCAAAATTTAATCTTGCTTCAGGAAATAAAGTCGTTGGAATCGCTCCAACTTCTGCAACATCCCAATTAAGGAATAATTGACAAATCAAAGCAATAATAATACCAGCCAATGATGAAGGACAATATTGTCCCCATTTCTTTGGCCATACAAGCATAATGAGAACAACCATAACCCCAAAGAATAATGTTTGAATATCTATCAGAAAACCTAAACTTGTATATGACCATAACTTTTCTAAAGCGTTGGCCCCTTTAGATACCGTTCCAAAAAAATTATCAACTTGCCCTAAAGCAATAATCACAGCAATTCCACTTGTAAACCCAGTAATAACACTGGTTGGAATAAAAGAAACAATTCTACCAAATTTAAACAATGATGCAATAAACAACATACATCCAGATAAGAAGCTTGCAATAAAAACCCCTTGTAATCCATATGTTGTTGATAAACCAATTAAAATTGCACTCATTGCTCCAGTTGGACCTGAAATCTGATAACTTGCTCCAGATAACAATCCAATCACAATACCTGCAATAATCGCAGTAATTAAACCTGCTCCAGCATCAGCCCCACTACTTACCCCAAAAGCTAACGCCAAAGGTAAAGCTACTGCAGCAACTGTTAATCCTGCTAACATGTCTTTCAACATTGTTTTTGAATTATATCCACGAAATTCATTTTTTAAATCTTGTATATAACCTTTAAACATACAATCCCCTCCCCATCAATAACGGCTCTATTATACATAAAACAACATAATTTGTTAAGGGGATTTCATGAATTATTATTTGTTTCCTAACATAATTTTGACTTTTTGACCTGCCTCAATTTTTTCTCCGACTCTTGGCAGTTGATCAATAACATATTCACCACTACCCAAATATTCAAATCCATAATTCTCACTTTTTACTTCTTGCTTTTTCAAACCAACATAATTATCGACACGATATGTTATTGTATCTGTCCACACATAAGCTTTTTCCCTTTGAGAAGAAACCTTTTTTATTCCTAAAGCTGGTAATACATCTACAAGAATTTTTCTTGCAATTGGTGCAGCCGTAGTGCCACCATATTGCACACAATTCTTAGGATTATCCATTGCTAAATAAAGAACTATCTGTGGATTATCAATAGGTGCAATCCCTACAAATGAAAGAATATATCCATTGCCAGCATATGTTCCATTCATAGCACGTTGAGCAGTTCCAGTTTTTCCACCGATACGATAACCATCAATATAGGCATTTTTACCTCCACCGTCTGTCACAACGCCTTCTAATGCATCACACACTTTTTTGGAAGTTGATTCTTTAATCACCTGTCTAACAAGTGTTTTTTCATTTTTGACAACAATTTCATGAGTCTTGGGATTTGTAATCTCTTTAACAATATACGGTTTATAAAGATAACCACCATTCACACACGCACAAATAGCTCTCACTAATTGAATTGGCGTAACTGATATACCTTGACCAAAAGCAACAGTAGCTTGTTCGACTTCATTAAATTTATCATACGAAAACATAATACCAGAAGATTCACCAGTTAAATCAACACCTGTTTTTTCTGTTAAGCCAAAATTTTGAACATACTGATAAAGTTTATCCTTGCCTAAGCGTCTACCAATTTCAACAAAACCTGGATTGGATGAATTTTGCAAAACTTCTCTAAATGTTTGTAATCCATGTCCTCCCTTCTTCCAAGATTTAATCCTTGCTCCATTAACAATTTCATATCCTTTATCAAAATAAGTATCTTTATCCATATCAAAAAGATTTTCATTTAAAGCACTGCTAAATGTAATAATTTTAAATGTAGAACCAGGTTCATAACTTTTCCAAATTGGTAAATTACGATTATAAATTTGACTATCAGCATTTTTATAATCATTAGGGTCAAAATCTGGTTTACTACTCATTGCTAATATTTCACCAGTTTGAGGATTCATTGCTAAAGCAAGAATAGAATCAGGATTATAGGTTTTATAAGCATTATTTAATTCTCTTTCAACAACATCTTGAACTCTTGTATCTATTGTTAATTGTATATCCATACCATTTGTAGGATAGATATAATCTGCTGGATAAATATTGATATTTTGACTTTTCGCATTCATATAATAATTGATACTGCCATTAATTCCAGAAAGATATTGATCATATTTTAATTCTAAACCAACTAATCCTTGATTATCAATACCTACAAAACCTAATGTTTGTGCTAAATAATTTTTATAAGGATAATAGCGTAAAGTATCTTGTACTAAATAAACACCAGGTAATTTTAATCTATCAATCTGATAAGCTTTATCTTCATTTAACTGCCTTCCTTCTGGTTGAATACGTTCAACTGATACTTTTTTTTGAATTTTATCTAACATTTTCTTTTGATCACAATCTAATATTTTAGATAAATAATAAGCTGTTAAAACAGGATCTTTGATTTGACTAGGAACAACAATAAGTGAAGATGTTGTCAAATTATCAACCAAGACTTTATTTTGACTATCATAGATTTTTCCTCTTGCTGCTTCTAAAGGAAAACCTCTTTGCCATGACTCAGTTGCTTTTAAAGATAATTCTTCATAACTGATAAATTGACTATATCCTAACCTAATAACAATTGATAAAACTATGATTGTCATCACAATATTAACCCATTTTATTTTTTTAATCATTTTCTCAAATATCACAGACATCACCAATAATATATATGAAAGCAAAAAAAAAGAATAACCAAAATGATTATTCTTATTTTGCATAAACTTTTATTTTTTGATTAGCAGTTAATTTTGTACCTTTTGTAACAGATTGTTTATACACCATTCCAATTCCATCAAATTCAATATCTACATTTGCCATCATAGCAAATGCTTCTGCTTCCTTACGTGACCATCCAACCATTGAAGGCATTGTGATATTTGTTCCATTAGTTTGTAAGAAAACTCTTGATTTTGCTGATAATTCTGTTTGAGAGCGTGGATATTGACTTAAAATTGTATCTCCATCTCCAACATAAACTGGTGTTAATTGATTATTAGTCAAAATTTTCTTTGTATATTCAACACTTTGATTTAAATAGGAATCTAAAACATATGTTGATGTTTCTACTTCTTTTGTCGGTTGAGTATTTAATTTATTAATAGCTGTACGAGTAACAGCCTTAACAAGATTACTCACTGATGTTGAACCACTAATACTATTTTGATACCAAACCACAATAACAATTTGCGGATCATCATATGGAGCCAAACCAACAAATCCATGTGTATTGTAACCTGAAAGATAACGTCCATCTTTAGCAACTTGTCCAGTTCCAGTTTTACCAATCAAATGAATATCATCCATATGATAAACATAACCTGTACTTCCTTTTTTATTCACAACACCGCTCATTAAATCTTTTAATGTATTAACGGCTTCAGTTGAATAAATCTTTTCTGAATATTGAGATTTTGCTTGATATGTCACTTTATTCGTTTGTGAATTAACAACTTTTTCAACTAAGTATGGTTCAACTGTTCTTCCATCATTTGCAAATGCACTATACCCTCTTAATAACTGTAATCCAGTAACTGTAGACCCTTGACCAAAACCAGTTGTTAAGTATTCCAAACTAATTCCAGATTTACCCTTATATCCAGCAACACCAGAAGCTGATTTTAAACCATCAATTGTACTTGATTGGAAAAATTGTAAATCTTCAAAACTTTGTATTAAAGATTCTTTATCAGAATATTTTGTTAAAATATAACATATTGCCGTATTACTTGAACGATGGAATCCTTCTTCAAAAGTAATTGTACCCCATCCTTTACCTTTATTATGATCTCTAATTCCTTTAACTAAACGACCATTGACTTTATATTGATATACACCTGATTGATAAGTATTTTTTACATTTAATTTACCATCAGTAATAGCATTAGCATAAACAAATGATTTAAATACTGAACCAGGTTCAATAGCTTCATTCAAAAATAAATCTGTATAATTTGTTAAATCTTTTTTATTTGGATCAAAAGAAGGTTGATTACTTATCGCTAGTATTCTTCCTGTTTTGGCTTCCATTACAGCACAAGTTGCTTTATCTGCTTTCATTTCTGTTGCTAATTTTTTTAACTGAACATCTAATTCTGTTTGAATATCACTATCAATAGTCAAATAAACATCATTACCAGCAACAGGTTCTTCTTCACTTAATACACCATTTGGTAAAGTATAATTATGACTATCAACCAAATAGACTTTCTTACCATTTTTACCAGTCAATTGTTCATTATATGTTTTTTCAATACCCATTTGTCCTACTAAATTTTCCATAGCATCCTTTGTTGATAATTGAGCATATCCAACTTCATAAGATGCAAAATCACCATAACGATAATTACGACTAGTTAACTCTTCAAATTCTAGTCCGGTTAAATTTAAAGCATCAATCTTATCTTTTGTAAGAGAAGATAAATTATTGCCATAAGAACCAAATTCAACTTGATACCCTTTTCCATTTAATCTTTTTAATATTTTATCTTCATCCATACCAATAATAGGTGCTAAAGCCTTAGCTGTTGCTTCCTTATCAACAACATAGGCAGGTTTTTTATTTTGATCAACACGAGTTGTTGAAATAACTGCATACAACTTATATTTTTTAACATCACTTGCAATAACCTCATTATCACTTGTATAAATCGTTCCTCTTTTTGCTTGTAATGTTTCAACCTTTTGTCCACCACCACGTTCTTCAGCATACCCTTTTATATCATTGCCACTAATAAAATGTTTTCCTGTTGCTCCTAAATAAACAACATTAGCAAACAACAAAATAATAACAAGTGCAAAGAAACCAAAAATTATCTTTGCACTTTGATTGTTATTCTTTTTTCTCATTATTATTCTGTTTGTGCACTAACTACAGCAGCAGTAGCAGTTCCTTGTTGATATGTATAACCGTTCTCAGTAGCAATTGTTGAAACACGTGAAAATGAAGCTAGTTCTTGTTTTTTCATAGTCAAACCATCAATATCTGATTCAATTGTTGTAATTTCTCTTTCTACTTTTTGGCAATTAATATTTAATGACGATTCATAAGAAGTTAATCCGACAACACCAATAACAAATAATACGAATGTACCAATAAGTAACTTTCTTGCAAATCTTGTAAATTTTGTTTCTCTTTTTTTATTCTTCATCTTCATATATCCTTTCAACAATTCTTAATTTTGCCGAATGAGAGCGATGATTATCTTCTAGCTCTTCTTCTTTAGCAATAATAGGTTTCTTTGTAATTTTCTTAAATTTTGGTTTCATCCCTTCAGGAATAATTGGCATTCCTTGAGGCAACGTTGGTTGTTTTGTAACTTCAGTAAAAGTATATTTACAAATCTTATCTTCCAAAGAATGAAATGTAATAACAGCAACTCTACCACCAACATTTAATATTTTTAAAGCATCATCAATAGCTTCTTCAAAAACATTTAATTCATCATTCACAGCAATTCGTAAAGCTTGAAATGTTCTTTTAGCAGGATGACCACCTTTACGTCTCGCTGCTGCTGGAATCGCTTCTTTGATAATTTCAACAAGTTCAAATGTTGTTTCAATTGGTTTTTCTTGACGATGTTTTTCAATAGCTCGTGCAATTTGTTTGGCAAATTTTTCATCACTATATTTATATAATATTCTTACTAAATCTTGAAACGACCATTGATTCACAATTTCATAAGCACTCAATGGGTTTTGTCTATCCATTCGCATATCAAGTTTAGCATCATAGTTATAACTAAACCCTCTTTCACCATCATCAAATTGAGGTGAAGAAACACCTAAATCAAAAACTATACCATCAACTTTATAAACACCAAGTTTTGCTAATTCATTTTTGATATTTCTAAAGTTAGAGTAAATAATTGTATAACGATCAGATATTTGAGAAAGTCTTTCATCAGCCGCTTTAATAGCAACTTGATCTTGATCAAAGCAATACAAATGACCAGTTGTTAATCTTTTTAAAATCTCACTACTATGACCACCACCACCAAGTGTACAATCCACATAAATACCATCTTCTTTTATATTTAATCCTTCAATTGTTTCTTGTAATAACACACTTATATGATGGAACATAGCTTTCTCCTTTACATATCTATATCTTCTAAAGTTTCAGAAATTTCATCGAAACTATCTTTATTATCATCATAGAATTGATCCCATGTTTCTTGATTCCAAATTTCAACATGATCACCAACCCCAACAACAATACATTCTTTTTCTAAATTTCCTTCTTGTCTTAAACGAAGAGGAATATTTATTCTACCTAATTTATCAAATTCACATTCACTTGTTAGAGAAGTTACGAGACGCATATAAATACGAGTGCTTTTTTTCTTTTGTGGCAATGCTTGAAGTCCTTGATAATACTTTTCCCAGCCTTCTTGTGTATAAAGAGCTAAGCATCCATCATTACCTCGAGTGATAAATACACTTTCACCACATTGATTACGCATCTTTGAAGGAATACTCAATCTTCCTTTTGCATCAATGTTATGTCTAAATTCACCGAAGAACACTTTCATCACCCACTTTTATACATTTCTATACATTTCGTAACACTTCATACCACTATTATATACTACTTTCTTTTTCATGTATATAAATTTTTGATTTTTTTTACAAAAAAAAGAAAGCAATTCTATGCTTTCTGTCATTGTTTTTCCAATTTTTACTATTTAAAATATAATTCGATTAAACGCAAATCATCATGGCAATAATACGTTGAAGATTCACTATAACATCCATTCTCTGATAAGACATTATATCCCAAATATTCTGAATCTAAAGCCCTTTTAACTCGATTATAAACTTTATCATTAGCACACTTGACTTCCGCCACATATGTTTTATTCTCAATACCTAGTTTCACTGCATGAGATAACACTTTTTTATCATAAGATGTCATATAAGAACCTATATTTTTAAAATAATTGACCTCATTTTTTTGAGTTTTTTCATACTCGACTTCAGGTTTATAATTCTTTAACATATCATCACTATTCATTAAAAAATAGCCATAACATTGATGTTTTACTTCCTCATCAACAATATCTCCCCAAGTTGGATCACTATAATAATTATCATTATCAATCTTTATCATAACCCAAGCATGTCCTCCATCACTTGCAAGAGCATTATTTTCTCCAATTGATTTTCCGACAATATAAGTACTATCAATACCTGCTTCATTTAATAAATATTGATAAGCTTTAGCATATCCTGCACAAACTGATTCTTTTTCTATTAAAGAACTTATTATTTGTTGATCTGTTTTACTTTCTTTATATGTGACTGTATTAATAATATAATCATAAATTTCTTTTATTTGATCAATATGATTGTCTTTTTGTTTTACTTTTTTTAATACTGCTTCTTTGACTTGTTCTATTTTTTGATTATACTTTTCTATCTCTTCTTGTGTATAAAGCCAATTAGGTACAAATTCTATACCATTATTAGATTGAACATATTGATAACCTGTATCTATATAATATAATTCAGGATGATCAAACATTATATAACTAAGAATTTCATTAACTTGATGTTCACTTTTCGCACTTAAAGGTACAGATTCTTGAAACGTATGAGCCGCATAATAAATCAAGCGATAATCTTCTTGTTCTTTTTCATCTAATTGATTATAAAAATACATATAGTGATTATCTTTATTAAACACATCATTAACCTCTTTTATATCGACACTATCTGATAAATAATCCTTTAATATATATCCACCCACTATAAAAAATAATATGATTAAAAAGACAATAATCGGTGATGTTTTTTTAACATCCTTCATATATATCACCCCTCGTTTACTTTATTATATCAAAAACCAATCATAAAAAAAGACTTATATATATTGGCTCTATACTAAAACTGGAGGGGAAGTTATATATCAAAACTTCATCTTCCAGTTTTTTCATATAATAATAGACATAGATTATAACTCGTTTTACAATTAGTTCACCATAAACAAAACGAA
>Ga0129317_1001325_pt1 | contig 18917 bp, 18 predicted proteins | sample Cm1ome_FD_94430 | JGI IMG/M metagenome (GOLD analysis project Ga0129317, IMG submission 94430) | Eastern black-and-white colobus group fecal microbial communities from Wisconsin, USA - Cm1105 metagenome | ecosystem: Host-associated > Mammals > Digestive system > Large intestine > Fecal | place... | reverse complement strand
GTTTCACTGTTCAGTTATCAATGTTCTTAAGTTGTTCTTTGTTGTCTCTCTACCGGAGCAACTCTGATATCATATCACAGCTTTTTCAGTTTGTCAACAACTTTTTTCAACTTTTTTATTTTTACTTTTTCATGTTGGATTATATAAAACGGAGAAAGAGGGATTTGAACCCTCGCGCCGCTTTAACACGACCTACACCCTTAGCAGGGGCGCCTCTTCAGCCTCTTGAGTATTTCTCCTGAATTATTAATCTTTATGAAGTTGACGCCTCACAGCGCATGTCTTATTATACGCAGAACCACCGCTCTTGTCAACAACTTTTTTTACTTTTTTTATTTTATTTTTTTAAGGGCCTTAAGAGATTCCGCAAGTAGGTTCCCCTTATGATGATATTTCATGAACGCAGTCGCTTTGCGATCTGTCAGTGGGCGCTTTTAACTCCCGCTGGCATAAGCATCCCATCCACCGCTTAGTGCTCCGCACACTTGAAGCGTGGGAATGCTTATCTGCGTTCAAACACGTTCAAAGGCTGAGAAGACGCTTTTTCCAGGCAAAAAGAAAGGAGAACCGTTCTTTGTCAGTTCTCCTTCTTTCTTATCTCTTGCAAACAGAATTTCTCTGCTCTGTAATTTTCACCACGAACAAGCCCTACAATTAGTTGGTAATTGTAAGCTCTGTTTCCTTATCAAATACGTGAATCTTCTCTACATCCAGTGCAAACTTAACCGTATCGCCAGTTCTTGCTGTTGTACGCGGATTTACTCTTGCAGTAAAGTTAGCGCCTTCAATATCAAAATACAGGAATACTTCTGCACCAAGCAGCTCGTATACTTCGATCTTTGCTTCAATGGTAGCTTCATTTGCTACTGCAAGTGCCACTTCTTCATCCTTGAGATCTTCCGGACGAATACCCATAACAACAGTCTTTCCAACATAACCGCCATCAACAAGCTTCTTAGCCTTACCTACCGGAAGTTTGATGGATGCAGTCTTGCCGATTGCCAGATATACATCGTCACCCTTCTTTTCAACAACTGCATCTACCATATTCATCTGCGGAGATCCAATGAATCCTGCTACGAACAGATTGCCCGGTGCATTGTAAAGATTCTGCGGTGTATCTACCTGCTGAACAACGCCGTCCTTCATAACAACGATTCTGGTACCAAGAGTCATAGCCTCGGTCTGGTCATGTGTTACGTAGATAATCGTAGCACCCAGTCTCTGATGCAGTTTGGAAATCTCAGTTCTCATCTGTACACGAAGCTTTGCATCCAGGTTAGAAAGCGGCTCGTCCATCAGGAATACCTTCGGGGAACGAACGATTGCACGTCCCATAGCAACTCGCTGTCTCTGTCCACCGGAAAGAGCCTTCGGCTTACGGTCAAGCAGTTTCTCCAGGTCAAGGATCTTAGCTGCTTCTCTTACCATTTTATCAATCTCAGCCTTCGGAACTTTTCTAAGCTTAAGGCTGAATGCCATATTATCATATACGGTCATATGCGGATACAGAGCGTAGCTCTGGAATACCATTGCAATATCTCTGTCCTTCGGCTCAACGTCATTTACAACTCTGTCGCCGATCTTCAATGTACCGGAAGAAATCTCCTCCAGTCCTGCAATCATACGAAGTGTGGTTGATTTTCCACATCCTGACGGTCCTACAAAAATAATAAATTCCTTATCCGCAATTTCAAGATTGAAATCTTTAACAGCTTCAAATCCATTCGGGTATGTTTTGTTAATATGCTGTAATGATAAACTTGCCATTTCTGAATCCTCCTGATATTCTTCATTCATGTCCGGATGTAAAGGCACTTCTACCCGGACATCCTGCATGGTCTTAGTATACTAAAATCCCTCTTTTTCTTCCATACCAGAACTATACAAAGATTTTTTATTTCCTTGGTAGTTCTGCTTACGCCCCTCTTTTTCCTGCTTTTTATGTGGCAATGTGACGGTTTTTTTCCCTTTTACTGGTCATTTTGACGAACTCTTGTATTTTCTTTTCGGATTGTGTATACTGTTACCATGACTGCCCGCCAGAAGGCAGCCATTTTGCAGCATCAGCTGTATTTCTCCTCCGATACTCCCCTCTTTTTACTGAGTAAATGCGCGGCAGAATACACGTTTCAATGCATCTGGCAGAAAGGAGAAAACTTTCCGCATGAATTTTATCGTTCTTGATCTTGAGTGGAACCAGTGTCCGACCGGCAAGCCTGACGCCATCTGTCAGCTCCCTTTTGAGATCATTGAGATCGGTGCTTTTAAGCTTGACGAAATGCTGACAATAAAAGACAGCTTCCGTGAAATAATCCGGCCTCAGGTTTATCGCACTCTCCATTTTAAAACACGCGAGATCATTTCTCTGCGTTCTATTGATCTCGAAAACGGACGTACGTTTCCTGAGGTCATACGGGACTTTTTTGACTGGTGCGGTTCCGATCCCTGTTTCTGTACCTGGGGACCATCCGATCTTATGGAGCTGCAGCGCAATATGGCCTACCACGATATTCCCAATACGTTTCCGTTTCCACTTATGTATTATGACATCCAGAAAATTTTCAGCATTCGTTACGAAGACCGACGGACCAGGCGTTCGCTTGAATTCGCCGTCGACTATCTTTCCATTCCGAAAGAGGTTGCATTTCATTGCGCTCTTTCTGATGCGCATTATACCTCACTTGTCATGCAGCATATGACACGATATGAAATTCTCGAGAATTCCTCTGTTGATTATTTTCGCACCCCGGAAAACCGGAAAGAAGAGATCCATATCCAATATCCCACTTACACCAAATACGTTTCACGGCCGTTTCCATCAAAAATACAGGCCATGAAAGACCGTGTTGTCACATCCACGTCCTGTTTTCTTTGCAGGAAAAATATACCGAAAAAGATCCGTTGGTTTTCTTCCGGCAGCCGCAATTACCTTTGTCTGTGTCAATGTGAAGAGCACGGATACCTCAAAGGCAAAATCCGATTGCGGCAACGCGGAGACGGAAAATATTATGCAGTAAAAACAATTCGTTTTGTCACACCTGATGAAGCATCTGCTGTCGCTCAGAGAAAAGAATCTCAGCATAATAAAAACAGAACATAAAAAAGCACTTCGAAAAGTGCTTTTTTATTGCAGGCAGATCAATACTCCTGTCCTATTTCGTTTTATTAAAGTTATCCACCAACTCTTCCATTTCTGTAAGCAGACAGTCTACTTTTCCGTAATAGGAATCGTTGTTCAGTGGGTTGTCCATCTCCTTGTTAATATCATCCAAAAGTTTACGAAGCGCCTCGATCCTTTTCTTTCCATTGCCGTTTTTATAAAGCAGATAACGACTGCGCTCATTTTCTTCCGGCGTCATTTTTTTCAGATATACCTCTACATTCGGCTTTTCTCCAATATAGCGATAGGTAATTGACGGTGATGCATGATTCAGCAGGTTCTGCAGATAATAGATATCTCCTGTCGACTTATAATATCGCCAAGCAAATGTCTTTCGCATTGTCTGGGCACCGATTGAAGTCAGTCCCATGCTTTTGCCTGCATTTTTAAATGCACGGTATGCCTGTTCTCTGGAAAGTGGTGCCGGTGAGCTTGCATGTCCCAGGATGAGATACGCATCCGGATCCTTTCCTTCCGTATACTCATTAATAATCTGTTTGAGTTCCGGCGGAATCTGAAATGTCCGACGGATATTTTTGGTTCCGATATTTGCCTCAATACTGTCTTTTCCGCGGATATCCTTATTGCGGAATTTCAGAATTTCCTGAAGCTGAAGACCAGTCCCTACTCCGATCTCAAACATAATATAATATTTATCATCCATTTCCCGCAGTTTCGCTTTAAATTTCTCCAATGTTTCTTCGTCTTTGATTGGCGCAACCCAGTTCATACTTTGTCCTTCCCTTCTTAAGCAATTTCATTATTTATACCCTTTATTTTATTATTTTTCAGCCTGATCGGCAGCCCTTTCTGCCTCGGCCTTTGAAAGCGTTTCCTGCTCCCTGCGGTGCTGCTCCTGTTCCATATAAGCACGAAGCTCCGCCTCAATCTCCGCAGTTGTCATCCGGTCAATCTCATCCTCCCGACGCCGACGTTCTTTTTCTTCCTGTCTTCTGCGCCTGCGAAGCCGATAGTCCGATGTACACCGAAAAATCAGAACGACAATAAATATCAGTATCAAAGCCAGGATTACTGCGCCTCCCGCAATCACCACCATCATGTGCGATTCCGCATAACCCTTTACCTTTGCATATCCGATACGAAATATAGCCGATGTCTGTGAAATCACATCATCCAGACCTTCAATCTGAATCCCATCTGCAGTTTCCTGCTCTGCGCTGTCTTCCTGAATCACCGTCCGCGTATTCCGCATGAACGGCTGCTGCGCCGGTACACAAATCGGATAAAAACATCCACTGGATTTTCCTACCTCTATCCCCTCATACTGGTAGGAAATGCTTCTGGCTGCTCCTTCTTCCTGTATAACCTCATGGTTCAGCTCTGATGCAGAAACAGTATTTGGCAGCGTCAGTGCGACCAGGCAGTCTGCATATGGCGACCGTTTCCATGCCTCTGACTGAAAAGAAGCGGCCGTCCCCAGATAATTCAGGCCCATTATATCATAAAATGTCTTTTCCGTGCGGGTTCTTTTATAATTCACAGAAGAAAAATTATCGAATCCATATTCCAGTATCTGACGAGATTCATCGTACGCCTTCCCGGCTCCGTTTACTCTAAGAACCACTGACACAAGACTTTTTCCGTCTTTTTCAGCATACGTAACCAATGTATTCAGGCACTGTGATGTAAAACCGGTTTTTCCGCCTGTGCAGTACTGCCAGTAATACTCCTCGTCTTTCTGCATCATCTTATGATGATTTGTCAGATACCGTTCTTCATCGACCAGATTCGTTTTTGGGATTGTATAAAAACGTGTCGTTACAATCTCCCGAAATGTCGCATTTTCATATGCCGCCTTTGCGATAAGCGCCATATCATACGCGCACGTGTAATGATCATCGCTGTAAAGACCGTGCGGATTTGAAAAATGCGTATTTACACAGCCAAGCTGCGCTGCTTTTTCATTCATCAGCTCCGCAAAACCACTGATGCTCCCACCAATGTATTCAGCCACGCCATTTGCGATATCATTTGCTGACGCGAGCATAATTCCATAGGCAGCATCCCGCAGCGTCATTTTTTCTCCCGGCTGTATTCCAAGATGCGAGCTTCCTTCTTCCAGATCATAAACGATTTCTGAAAAAGTAATCTCATCATCCAGATCACAGTTCTCCACAAGCAGAAGTGTTGTCAGAATCTTCGTGATACTTGCAGGATACTGTTTTTCTTTCGCCTGCTTGCTATAGAGAAAAGTTCCGGTATTCATATCGAGCACCGTTGCGGATGCCGCCTCAATCGAGGGCCCTTGCGGCCAGTTTTTGATATCGTTCGACTCGATCGGATAATAATAAGAATCAGGAATTGCTTCTTCTGTTTCTTCCTGCCCTTCCCCATCTGCCTCCACTACATCTTCTTCTGCAAAAATACAAGAATAAGGGACAAGCAGACATAGGCAGATGACCAAAAAGCTTGCTGTTAAAGACCTCCAGCTTTTCATTTTAATCTCCTCTATTCAATTTTCGTTTAAACTTTAGTATATGAGATTGTCTGTAAAAAAGCAAGCCCCACCCACTGTTTATTGCTTCCCGCAACCCTGCAGGGGACTTGCTTGATTCGGTTAAACACCCGGACACTCCCCACTTTACAGATCCTTTGGATCTGGCATTATTTTATAATACCCATACATAATATGTCAATCTGTAAAGAGGAAATGAAGCCTCAAATACCCTGCCGCAAAGAGCGGCCGTGGAATGCCCGCCATCCACGAAACATCTAAAAACAGTACGAATGTAATTTTTCCGTCATACCCTCTCCTGTATTTTTCGTGGTATACTAAAGTGTGTCTGAAGCCTCATGGCTGATCAACTGTAAGGAGGACCCTCTGATGAAAATTGCAATTGTTGATGATATTGCAGAAGAACGAACTCTGCTGCGCAAACGTCTCATGCAGCAGCTTCAAAATCACAGTATCTGTGCCCGTTTTTTTGAGTATGAAAACGGAACAGACTTTCTTGATGCATGCGAAAACCAGCATTTTACTGTTTTATTTCTTGATATTTATATGGAAGGAAAAAATGGAATTGATACAGCAAAGGAATTTCGTCAAAAGGACTCTGACTGTCTGCTGATCTTTACTACCACGTCCACGGATCATGCACTGGAAGGCTTTCAGGTCCGCGCCATGCATTATCTGGTAAAACCTTATACCCAGGAAATACTTTCTGCTCTGATCGACGAAATCCTTGCCCGGATCCCCCGGCCGGAAAAATACATCCAGATAAAAACCAACGGAGCAAACATTCGGATCCCTTTCCATAATATCGTATATGCAGAACATTTTTCTCATATGATCCACATTCACACTTCAACCGGAAAGGAACTGGTTACCCGGCAATCCTTTGGATCCTTCACGGAACCGTTTAAGGACGATGCACGCTTTTTTCTCTGCAGCCGTGGCGGCATTGTCAACCTTGAACATGCAATTGATTTTGATGGATTTTCCTTCTTTTTGAATGAAGGAAACCAGATTTCTGTCAGTCGCGAACTGTCCAAAGCCGCAAGACAGACCTTTATGGAATTTCTTTTTCAAAGGGGGTGCCGGAAATGAATCATCTGCTCCAGCCGATTCTTGAATTTACCGTCATTCTTCCAGGCACGCTGCTTGCATATCTTCCGGTAAAGCCTTATTTAAAGCAGAATCCCCGACGTCTTGCCGCATGGATGGTTCCACTCCTCATACTTATTTGCCTGACTGCCGGTACTGTATGCTGTTCTTTGCAGCTTCGAACGGCCCCTGTGCTCTTTTGTCTTTTGCCGTGTCTTATCTTTCTGTACCATAAAACATTAATGATCTCCATGTGGAAATCCGGCAATATTGCACTGGCCATCTGCGCAGTCTTCGCCTGCGTCAATAATCTTTCCAGGGTAATTAATACACTTCTGGTCACAAGCCGTGATCTTCCGGAAAACAGCCTGTATTTCGAGCCATGCACCGGCCTCATTTACAATCTCATCTGCATACTTTTTGTTGCAGCTGCCTGGTATCCGGCCACACATTCTGTCCGAACTATGATCGAGGACAAAAATCTTGCACAGACCTGGTACATTTTCTGGATACTTCCGCTTATTTCTATCGCTTTAAATTGCTTTATAGTGCCGAAATATTCCAGAGCCTTTTATAACAGCAATATTTTACACAGTTATATTGCAATCATTCTTTTCCTCTTTATTATTTTGATTCTGTTTTATGCCATGTTTTTTCTGATGGCAGACAGCCTGAATCGAAATGCACACCTTCAGCAGGAAAATCAGCTGCTTTCCATGCAGCGAGCAAGATATGACACGCTCCGCACAGCAATTGAAGAAACCAGACAGGCACGTCATGATATGCGCCATCATTTTCTCCAGCTGTCCTCTATGGCAGATCAGGGAAATCTGAATAAAATAAAAGAATACCTCAGCAACGCAGTCGACAGAATACCAAGCTTTGACTTTCACTTTTGTGAAAATCAGGCTGCCGACAGTGTTATCGGATATTACTGCACCCTCACACGCAACGAGGGTATCCCATTTCGTGCACAGATTCATCTGCCGGCACAACTTGCCATCGATGAAATGGATCTTTGTCTCATTCTTTCCAATCTTCTGGAAAACGCGTTTGAAGCCAGTCTAAAAACAGATAAATCAAAACAGCAAATTACGATCATGGTCTATCCACCCTTTGACCATCTTCTCCTGATTCAGGTCGAAAATGCCTTTAACGGCAGTATTCATCAGAAGAACGGAATTTTTCAATCCTCCAAAAGAAAGGCAGATGGAATCGGAATCCAATCTGTCCGCCGGATTGCAGAAAAAAATGGCGGTACAGCCGTTTTCTCCTGTGAAGATCATATTTTTACAGCTAAAATCATGCTGCGCACGGTTCCTCAATAATTCACAGCATGCAGCACTTCATTTCTGTAGTATGTACCGGCAAATACTATCCCGGCAGTCTTACCGCAGCTGCATCAGTACTCCGCACATTTGAACGCGGCCGCTTTGCAAAGCAAAACGGCCGCAATTGAACCTGATCAAATAAATCCCCTATTTTTTATCCCTGCCATTTTTTCGGTAAAACTCTTTTTTCTCTTCATACATAGCTTTATCAGCTTCTTTGGCAAGATCTTCTATCGAATATCCCGCAAAATCGTCCGAAAGAGCATACCCGGCAGAAAGACTCAGCTTTCTTGCTTTAACACCGGACCATGACTGTATGATCCGCTTCAGCTCTGTCAGGGTTTCTTCCGCCTGCGCTTTTTTCATAGTTCCTACAACAATAAACTCATCTCCGCCAACGCGAAATGTCTTCCCCATCCTGCCAACTACCTTAGTAATACACTGAGCCGCGCCACAGATCAATTCATCCACCGCTTCATGTCCAAGAGTGTCATTCACCGCCTTCAACCCATTGATATCCATCACAAATACCACAAGATTATCCGGAATATGATCTGCGTATGACTCAATTACATCATTATATGCAAAACGGCTAAATACTCCTGTCAGTGCATCAATTGAAATCTTTACACTCTGCTCAGTTATTTTTTCATTCATTTTTATCTGTCTTGTAATATGAAACTCAGTGATCCAACGAATAATTATACCCACAATTTCAAACAGACAACCAAAAGCACATAATAACTGAACTAAAAAATTTGTCATATTGATATAAGAAGATCTGGGAAGTTCGATCCCCTGAAGCTGAAGTTCTCCCAAAATTTTCTTACGCAAATACATAATACAAAGAATTCCTATTACACCTGCAGCAATTTTCGCATAGTGGAATATCCTTTGATAACCGCCCTTCTGTGTCGAAGGAGTATCCTCACACAAACACAGACAAGACAGATAGTCCCTGATTTTTTGCCTCGATAGAAAATAATGCACACCACAGCAGGCGATTGCACTTAAAGCATAAGACAGCCAATCTTGAAACATTGGGAGCGAAAACAGGTTTGGTGCCAGCTCCCGGTAGACCATTGGGACAAAAATATAGCATATCGCAAGAATAATAAAACCATGTAAAAAGGTACTCAGGATTGCAAGCAGCGCAATTCCAAAATAAATATGCTTACGCTGCTTACGAAAATAAAGCCCAAAAACAAAACCGGAAGCAACCGCAAACAACATCCTGGCCACTGCAAGCATACATGATATCACCGGCTTTCCACTGGCAAACGGAGAAAACAGCCGATCTAATGCAGCTGTCGAAAACGAGCCAATCCACATAGATGTCAGTGCAAATACGCACACTACCGGTACACTTCCTTCTATGCCAAAAATCATCGCAGCAACAATGACAAGAATGTGCAATGTAGTCGTCGATACCAGCGGGAATTCAATATAGCCAAGGTAGGAAAATGCAAAAACCGCTTCTAAGGCCATTAGCGCAAACACAATCTCATGTGTTTTTCGTTTTGTAAGCGCAACACCATACAATTGATTAAAGCGTTTCATAACTTTTTCATCTTTCTGTCGTAAATAAGAATCCGTCTCCTGATTTTCTGATTATACTGAAGCTGTCGAGATCTGAAGATTCCCGACAGCCCCATAATCAATCAAAATCTCTGGTAATATTTGTAAGCCATTTGCCCCTGAAATAGTGAATGAATACCGCAGGCATTTTTTCGAACTCATCCAAGGTCATTATAAAGTATACCCAGACAGGCGGCAGTTTTAAAACATATGCTGCAAGGAAAGTGAGAGGAACCGCAACAATCCACATAAATATGGAATCTACGATCATTCCAAATCTGGCGTCACCGCCACCTCTGAAGCAGCCGCATATAAGACAGGTATTGATGCCTTCTCCCACAAGACGCCAGGTTGTCATAACTATAAAAATACCAAGATAATAAATAGCAGTCTCTGTCAATTTATCCCGATAGAAATCCAGTATCATAGGCCGAATCGCCAGAATAATGACACATCCGATCAAGCTTACAGCAATTGTTATCCGGAGCATGCGTTTCCCGTATTCTCTGGCTGTATCAATGTGGTCTTGCCCCAGCTCCTGGCTGATAATGATGGTAGTAGCGTTGGCAAAGCCGCGACAGGCAATAGCACCTATATTTACCACCATAACAGCAACGGCATTTGCAGCAACCATATCATCGCCAATATGACCAAGGATTGCAGCGAATGCGGAACTGGCAAAGCTCCAGACAACATCATTTATTACGGCCGGACTTGCAATTTTCATAAAATCCCGGAACAGAATACCTGATTTCGCAAAGAAGTATTTTATTCGAAATCTGACATCGGAACTGTTTAATGAGTAAACGAGACAAATCAATACTTCTACCATTCTGGCGATAACAGTACCAAGAGCAACACCGGTGACGCCAAGCTTTGGAAGTCCAAACAGACCAAAGATAAAAGTCGCATTACAAAGTACATTGACGCAAAGAGAAACAATATATGTAATGGAAGGCAGAATTATTTTTCCGACACTTCGAAGGGCACTCATAAAAACCTGAGAAAATCCCATAAACACAAATGAAAAAGAAATTACCTTCAAATACTCACTGCCGGCAGCAATCGTATCCGGGCTGTTTGTGAAAACCTTCATAATCGTAGTTGGCATGGCAAAGGAGATAACGAAAAATATAAAAGAACTAATCAGTGAGATCCGTTCTGCCAGACCGAGAATCTTTTCTACTGTCTTTTTGTCACCTTTTCCCCAGTACTGGGCACATAAAACCGAAGTGCCTGTGGCCATACCATAATATAAGCAGAAAAGAATAAAGGTATACTGGTTCGCAAGTGATGAAGCTGACATAGCAGTCTGGCTTACATATCCAAGCATTACCGTATCGGCAAGATTTACCAATGTTCCAATCAGATTTTGAATCATAATCGGAAACGCTAATTTTGATGCATACTTTAAGAAATCTTTTTTATTTAGCATACAACAGCTCCTCTTTTGTTTTTTTATTCCTCCTGAGCAATCCTTGTTTCCTGCTTTTGTAATACAACAGTCCCACGAGATATTCCTGTGCCCATTCGATTGGAACCAACCACCAGATGCCAGTCACATCTATTGCCAGTATTGCAGACAATAGATATGCCAAAAACACAAGCGGTATAACAGAATTCCCGTTTCCTTTTCTATCCTTCTATTTTGATTTTTCCTTCCGTTTTTTGTAAATAACTGCAAATTCTTCGCATACAGATTTTTTACAGCTTATTGCGCCAGATACTATAGCCTTGATACAACATTGATTGGATTCCCTTCCATAAACTTTTTTATATTATCTGCCAGAATAGAAACCAGCCGCTGTCTTGTCTCAAGTCCTTTCCATCCCATATGAGGTGTCAAAAGAACATTATCCATAGTATAAAGAGGACTGTTCTCTTCAGGTGGTTCTTTTTCCTGAACATCAAGTCCGGCTCCTGCAATCGTGCCCTTTTCCAATGCTTCTATAAGGGCAGCCTCATCAATAAGCGCACCTCTTGAAGTATTAATGATAAACGCTGAGGGCTTCATAAGCGATAAAGTCTCTTTGTTGATCATATGCTTTGTACTTTCTGTCAATGGACAATGCATTGAAACATAATCACTATTCTTAAGTAATTCCTCAAGTGATACATAGTGGATACCTTCCTCATCCTCCTTTGGTGTCCGGGTGTACACAAGTATATTCATATCCAGCGCCTGCGCAATCTGCATGACTTTCCTGCCAATGTGTCCTGCTCCTATAACGCCAAGTGTTTTCCCGTTTACTTCAACATGTGGTACCTGAAGATTTTTAGTAAAGTTATCATGATTTCCGCATGCCAGCATCTTCATCTGTTCCTGCATTGCAGAGCTCAGGTTCAATATCATCATGATTGCAGTATGTGCCACACGTTCTGTACTGTATGCCGGGATATTGCAGACTGTAATCCCCCTCTTTCGTGCCGCCTCAAGATCAATATTATTATATCCTGTACCCGCCTCACAGATCAATTTAGCAGATTCCGGGAAGCTCTGTATCATTTCTGCACTCACAGGCATCTCCTTTGTTACAATGATATCTGCACCCTGAACGCGCTCTGACAACTGCTGTTCTGTTGTATCATCATATACTGTAACATCAGAAGATAAGATGGAAAAATCCAGCTTCCCATCAAAATTCATTTTCTTTGCATTCAATACCACACATTTATCGTTCACAATATAAAGTCCTCCTTGTAAACTCCTTGTAAATTCTTTTGTAAACTCCCCGCAAACTCCTTGTAAATAAATACAAAATCCATTTATCGTTTTGGTCCATGAACATTATAACATACCTCAGCCTCACTCTGCACTATATTCGGTGCGATACCACCACTATTTGTGCTTGCACACTATTTGTGATTGCACAATCTTTGCAGGCTTGCTGCTGCATTTTCAATGTAAAATATGGCAAACTCCAACTCTCTGGAATTTTTTATTTTTTCATCAGTCATCATCCAAAGGTCCTTTGATTACATCAAAACGTCTCTTACGATTTGCTTTACCCTTTGCTTTACCCTTTGCTTTACCATTTACTTTCTCCGTGTAGCTTTCACTCTACTTTTTCCAATTTATTATTTACATCGAGACAAACTTTGTCTCCTTCATTGATATTATGCTCATAGAGCCTGGCATCCTCTGCTTTTACTGTCATTTCTTCTCCTGAAGAATCCACAAGAGTCACTATTACCATAACTGGTGCATCATCCGGTCGTTCTTCACAACCAAAATTCAGGTCTTCATCGATTCGTTTTACTGTGTACATCATAGTTCAATTCCTCTGGAGATAATATTAAGAATCAGTTTTCTATATATCTTCTCCGATATTATTCCTGTTTAATTCTTTCCTGAATAACCAACGACTTTTTGTCCTTCCCCTCTTAATCTACCATAACCTCAAATCAGCGGAGTTTGATTATAACTATGTTGGTGGAAAATGTATTGGGATAAAGCCCCCCTAAACACCAAATAACTTGAGTGCATTGCCGCGCCAGATCTGTCCTGCCGTATAGCAGGCCTCTTCACAGCTGAGGTAACCCTCCTGACACATCTCCGAGAGCACTTCCGCCACCACCCGGCGGAATGCCAAAACAGCACCGTAACTTTCCTCAGAGGTCCAGGTATCACAGCCCCAGAGGATGCGATTGTTTCCACCAATCTCCAGCGCTTCCCGCAGGAATCGTTTAGCTGCCGATGTGCTGATAAGAGGCAGCCAGCAGAGATCTGCATAAACGTTGGGATAATTATGGAGAAGTCCCAGGAGATCATCCATCCAGGGGTAGCCTCCATGAAACAAATCAAACCTGGTGTTCGGCAAAGCCTCAATGAGGTATTTCAGATAAATCGGCGATGTGTCATTCATGGTGCCAAGTCCCGTATGAATTTGAACCACCAAACCATGTTCTCCCGCCAATCGGCAGATATAGTAAACCATGTATTCATAGAAGTCCCTGTAGGCTGCTTCTGAAGGGTTCTCCTGACCATAGGCGGCGGCAGCACGACTTTTGCTGAAATTCCGTACCCGGTTGCCCTCATCATAGGCAATCGCAAATTTCAAGACACGGTATTGCCGGATATACCGGCTGATCATCTCCAGGTAACCATCAAAGTTCTTTTCATATATACCAGGAATATACATGGATGGATTGTTGCCGTTATGATCTTTTCGCGACTTACAGTTGCAAACGGCAAACATATTGCAACGAAGCACTGGCACAAACAGCTTTCCGGTACTTTCCACCTGACCAGGATGGGTATAATTGTCCAACAGGATCCGGTCATATCGGCACTGTTCCTCCAGAATGCGGAGATGATGATCAGAATCTTCATAAGCTTTAGCAATAGCCTTGTCCAATTCTTTCAGATACGCAGCATTCACCGGCAAATGATATAGCTCTGAAATGGCGCAGCGTAGCCAGTAGAAATAACTGTTACTGCAGTTTCTCAGCAAAAACTCCTGTACTGCCTGTTCATCATCCGGGTAGGTGTCCATCCAGCTGCAATAGCTGTGATCATATAAAAACTTCAACCCCATGTTCTGAAACTGGTCATCTGATAGATGGTGACAATGGGTATCGATTCCGCGGAGACCGTCCAAATGCTGCAAAACAGCTGCACTGACTGCGTCTCGATTCGGAATATATTCTGTATTTTTCTTCATAGAATCTTCTCCTTTTGTATTGAAATGAATTGGTCATCAATCTTTCACCTGAAATATTAGCCGGTTTTCCAGAACCTTCATCAAAAGTTCCGCATCCACACTTTCTGAAACACAACGCCAAAAACATTCTGAATCACTCTAAGACTAACTGTTCCTTTTAGTCCATAACTCTCTGCAGCAACGGCCAAAGCACCAAATGTGTTAAACACTGCCTGCCAGCCATATTTTGCAGAAAGTCCTACACCAATTCCGCCAAGGATTCCTATGTATGCATAGATGGATGGCGGGAGCAGAAAATATAGTACTGTAAAGCATATTACACCTGCAATATTTCCAACAATCCTTTTACGGACTCTGTATTGCATGTCCTCCATTCCCTGAAGCAGCATTGTATACCCTTCAATGGCATTGATCGGGGGCTTAAACTCATGAGAAACATTGGAGACAAAATCCATCTTTATCGTCTTCTACAACCAATATTTGAAACTCGTTTTCCTTCCTCCATTAAAACAGTGGTACCTTGCCCATCCAAGCAGATGTTGTACCAAAAATATATTTCTCTGACGTTTCTTTGTTAATTCGATTGGCTTTACATGATACGGATCATTATAAATTCCGTCTTCTAATATCTGTCGGGACACTTTTTCATATTCCATCATGCCCTTTTCCAGCTGTTTTTTATATGCAACGCAGATTCCGAGTAATTCATAAAAAAACACACATAAAAAAATTGCCAGTATAACAAGAAGGATTTTACATATTTTATACTTTTTCATTGTACATCACCTGATTTCTTTTCATTTCATACTTATACAATACAAAGTCAATCTCAATTTAACCTCAACAAGGTTTGTTTTTTTCACCCACGCTGTTGTGATGTCTGAAAAGTAAATATATAACTTATCCCTGTAAACTGGAAATTTACAAATTATTTCATCTTTAACTGCTCAAAATGATAACGCGGTTTTCCTATACTCTTTTTGCCATACTCTATTGCTTCTGTGGGGCAATAACAAATACATGCCATACAGTGAGTACATTGATTCCCCCATATCGGCTTGCCATTTTCAAGTGCAATGTTATTCATCGGACAGTTTTTAACACATTGACCGCATCCGATACAAGTATCATCCGTCTGAAATGCAGTAGCTTTCACAAAGAACTGATAAAAAATCGGATTTACCGGGCCACTCATGAAACGGTCATAGAGATTGTTTCGTGGCACAGGAAAAGGTTGTTCTGTCTTAATACAGGCAATGGTATCCACAATAGTAGGCTCAGCATTTTTTACAATTTTTCTTGCTTCCTCTGCCTGGGGTACACCGAACATGGCAATATAGTTTTCCGGCATAAGAATTTGAGATGTGCCCATATAGCATAAGTGCTTTTGCTCAGCAAGACTGCGATTATATTTTGACGCATTGCCAATTTCACTACCGCAGTTCATAACAAACCAAATACGTTTTGCAGAAAGCAATTTCGTTTTGGAAAACCAATCCGACACAATTCGGGGAATACGCCACGCATAAGTCGGAGTTACAACGATTACATTATCACCTGTTTTTATTGGCGAATAATCTACTGCCTTGATTTTTGCATTTACATCTACAATCTCGTCCTGCAATTCAGCTGCAATTTTTTTCGCTATATAACGGCTGTTGCCGGTTCCTGAAAAGCACAAAATCATGATAATATTGCCTCCACAACTTCTGATTTTTCAATTCAAATAACTTTGAGCTGCCTGCCATGAAATGTTTGAAAGGAATTTTTGTTTTTTGATGCCATACTCTATTCTACTCCAAGTCTGCCACAGATCTTTTTCTTTAATTCATAGACTTTTTCTTTGTTTTCCATTTTAAGCTTCTCCTTTAATTACACCTGAACGGAGTACGAACCTCAATAAGATTACCACTCGGATCATACAATCTTACAAGCTTCTGCCCACCTGCAAGTTCTGTCAATTCAGTGGCATATTGAGCGAAATACTTACCAGATTCATATTTTTCAATTAGTCCATCTATATCAAAGTCCTCGAAATACAGTTCCATCATGTTATTGAATGGCGTAGAAATCTCATCTAGTGCTTTTTCCCATACGTCGACATCCTGCAAAACAAGTCCCTCCGATAAGATTACATTACCTTCATTCTTAAGAATCACTTGCAGTCCAAATAAATCCCTGTAAAACTTTATGGACTTTTCTATATCATCCACCACGATCAGTACATTTTTCAGCATATCCGTCTCCTCGCAATCCGCTTTGGTTAAATAATTTTTCCGGACAAATGATCAATTTCATGCTGACAGATCTGCGCCGTCCATCCGGACAGTTTCTGGCGCTGTTTTTTCCAGTTAAAGTCATAATACTCTACTTCTATTTCCTGATACCTGGTCGTCGTACGAACACCATCCAGGGACAGACAGCCTTCTTCTGTCTCATACATATCACGCTTTGAAACAATCACCGGATTAAACATCACAACATCTATGAATCCCATATTCACAATGATGATATTCTTCTTTACACCAATCATATTGGCAGCCATACCAACGCACCGTTCCCGGTTCGCCTGCAATGTGTCCTGCAGATCCTTTCCGACCTGGATATCTGCTTTCGAGGCCGGTTCGGATGGCTGACCTAAAAAGAAAACATCTCTTACAATTTGCTTTACCATTTACTTTCTCCCTGTAGCTTTCATTCTACTTTTTCCAAAATGCATGCATTGGCTCATCGCTTTCATATTGATGTCTTCTACTGCCACCACATCATACCGTTCTGCAACTTTCCGGCTCAGTTTATGGAGAAAATTCCTTCTCTGGTGCCGAATTTTTTCATGACACAATGCGCCACGGCGTCTCTGGCGGAGATAATTCCGGCTGCCTTTCACACAGCGGGACAGTTTCCACTGTTCCCACGCAAGTTTTTTCTCACTTTTTCTGTAATAACCAACATTTATCTCCCCGGTTTCCTCCGAAAATACTGCCATGCCATGCATCGCATAATCAATCCCGAGAATCCTTGCATCCCCGTATGTTTTTCCTGCTGTTTGGTTTTCGCAGTCAGGCGCTTCGCATAACAGGCTGGCATAATATTTTCCGGAAGGTTCCCTGCTTACCGCCACAGATTTCAGACAGCAGTATTCCGGGATCTCCCTGTGTTTTTTCATCCGAATCCATTTCAGCTTCGGAAGCTTCAGTCGCTGTCCGTTCACCTGAATGTTTCCGTTTACCATATTTATTGTATAACGGTTTTTGTTCCTATGTTTTGACTTGAACGCCCTTTTTCTCAAGCTCTTTTAACATCTGAAAAAGAGGTGTTACACCACCCATCGTGATGAATGCAACACTGATCTGAAACTGATCACAGCGCAGCAATTCATCCTCCACAGATGAAATAACCTTCTTTCCTTCTTCCGGATTATTCGACACAAATGCTGGCTTCTACGCCATATTTGCCGCAACGGAACCATTTATATAAGCAGCACTCAAGCCGCTTTTCAATTCATTGATTACATTCGCATCCACTGATCCAATTCTTCCTCTTATTTTAAATTTCTCAAATGCCTATTAAAATGAATCTCTTGTTCATTATTATACCCTACATGTAATAAATTGTCATAAATAACTTTCCGTATTTTCTTGCTTTCCTTGTTTCTTTAGTATCCTTCCATTCAGCCAAATCAAATAGCCGAGACCATAATCAGCCTCAGCTCTTCCAAGCTGTATCATTCAGTTTCAAAAATCAAACTTATTCGAATCCAATCCTGCATCTTCCAACACTTCTCTTCTTTCATCCTGATCCATAAATTCCAAAAATCTCTGTGTTCTGTATGCACGAGATTAGCAAGTCTGTCCTGATTTTCTCAGGTATCACAAAGGCAAATCTGAAGTTTATCTTTATCCTTCACTCCATCATAATTTATAAGCTGCTGAGCCATGTCCGGGTCTTCCATTTTTTCAATAAATTCGTTGATTTCCTGTTTGTTCATAATTCGCTTTCTGTAACCTCTCTTTCCTCTTTCGCTCTTTTTGACTTCATGTTCATTATTGAGCTTGTTGTTAATTGATAATTCAAGTATAATAAACTCTATACAAAAAATACATGTCTTGCATGAGAACTTAAATATTGATAATCCTCATGTTTGGCGATATACGGGGAGGAAATTCTCATGGGTAAACAATCCACCAGGGAAAACAAAACAATTTACCAGCTTTACCGAGAAGCGGCAGGACTTACAAGAGCAGAGGCCAGTGAAAAAATGGATGCTGTCTCTGATTCAAAAATTGAAAAATTTGAATATGAAACACAAGAACCTACGCCTTATGATATCCTCCAGATGGCAGATGCCTATAAAAGACCAGATCTTTGCAATTATTATTGCTCTCACAAATGCGAAATCGGCTATCGTTATGTTCCAGAAGTAGAAGTGACCGATCTGTCAAATATCATTTTGGAGACAATTGCCAGTCTAAATGAAATCAATCCTCTTACCAGTCGTCTGATCCAGATTGCCCGTGACGGTAAGATCAGCGATGATGAAATGAAAGATTTTGCTTATATCAGTAAAAAACTTGATGAAATTTCTTTAGCCATAGACTCTTTGAATCTTTGGGTAG
>Ga0129317_1001324_pt1 | contig 18920 bp, 16 predicted proteins | sample Cm1ome_FD_94430 | JGI IMG/M metagenome (GOLD analysis project Ga0129317, IMG submission 94430) | Eastern black-and-white colobus group fecal microbial communities from Wisconsin, USA - Cm1105 metagenome | ecosystem: Host-associated > Mammals > Digestive system > Large intestine > Fecal | place... | reverse complement strand
TCGTTCTTCAGAACGCCCCGTTCAGACAGGCGCTTGATCACGGTATATGTGGTAGAAGACTTCCACCCCAACTGCTCTTTACAGAGGTTCACAAGGTCACCGCTCTTGATGGGTTCATGCTCCCACAGAATCAAACAAAAGCGATATTCACTCTCAAATACTTTCGGGGTTTCCATGCGCTTCACTCCAATCTAATGCGTTAGACTATATATTTAATCTAACGCATTAGACTTTACTTGTCAATAGTACAGAAGCGATCTTCACCATATGTTCATGAATTTCCAACTACATCAAGTTCGACTCAGCGTGGAACATTTTTCCACTATTCTTCGTCTTAATATGATATAGTGAATCTATTACAAAAATTTCATCAGGAGGTACTGTCACTATGAAAAGAAGGTTGCTCTCATTGACCCTTGTACTGGTCTTAATCTGCTCTCTGACTGTGCCTGCGGCAGCCGCCCAGTCGGCAGACGAACGACTGGCATCTGTTACGGCACAGGTCAAGAAAACGCTGGGCCTGAACACCGAAGAATACACAGAGTTCTACGGTGATCTGGCTGAGGAAATTCTGGCACCCTCCTGGTACTTGGAGTGGAGCGGTGAGGACGGTTCCCTGTCTATCTCCACCACCGAGGAAGGAAAAATCCTCAGCTATCGGCTCTATCGGAACAGCACAGTCAGCAACTCCGGCACTTTTGCCCCTTCCTTCCCTGCTGGTGATCAGGACAGCGCAAAGGCTGCTGCTCAGGCATTCCTGAATAAAGTGCTGACCCGTGGAGAGAGTGTGACCATGGAGGCACGGGTTGTACGCCTGAATACTACCACCTACCGTTTCGGCGGCGAGATCCTGCTTAACGGCCTTCCTGCCGGTCTTACTTACTCCATTTCTGTGAACTGCGAAGATAACGCAATCACATCTTTCAGCAGAGACGATATCAATGGGCGCATCATGGGTGGCATCCCCTCCGCTACTGCGAAGGCTTCCCAACAAACCGCTCGCACTGCTCTGCGCGGCACGCTTGCTCTGCGTCTTGAGTATGTTCTGCCCGAAAACGGCAGTAAGCAGGCTGTCCTCCGCTATCTCCCCGAATACGGTGACGAGTACTATGTAGATGCTACCACCGGCAAACTGGTCAACCTGACGGAGCTGGCCAAAGAGGTGGAAGAAACCGGTATGGCCGGTGGTGCGACCAATGATGCTACCAAAGAGGAGTCTGCCGCTGAAGCACCCGAAGCCTCTTTGTCCAAGGCGGAACAACAGGGAGCTGACAAGCTGAAAGGTGTTCTGGACCGTGATGCGCTGGACGCCAAAGCCCGCGCCATCTCTGCTCTGGGGTTGACTTCCTATACGCTTTCCAGTGTGGACTATACCGTGGCCCGTGAAAGCGATGAGAATTCCAACACGGAAGTCACTGCGACGCTGCGCTATGGCCGGCAGGTAAACGGCACCTCTTGGCGTCGCACAGTAACGCTGGACGCCAAGACCGGCAAGCTGATGAATGTTTACAGCTCTGCCCGAATGCCGGACGAGCCTGTGGATCGCAAGGTGGATACCGCTGCAGCGAAGGATGCCGCCATCGCATTCCTGAATGCACAGTGCGGCACCCAGTTTGGCAAGTGCGATCTGTACGATAGCATCAATGCTCTTGACCACGACACCCGCATCTCTCACTCTTTCACCTATGCCCAGAAGGTGAATGGTTATTTCTTCCCCGGCAACATGATCAGCGTGGGCGTGGATACCACCGACGGCTCCATCAGCTCCTACAGCAATAGCTTTGACGATGCGGTGACCTTCGACTCTGCTGCCGGCATCCTCACGATGGATCAGGCCATCGACGCATGGCTGGATACTTACGAGGTGCAGTTGGCCTACATCCGTGTCCCTGCCGCCATTGACTATTCCAAGCCTGAGTATAAGCCCTTGATGGACTACGGCATCTCCTATCTCTACAAGCTCACGCTGGGCTATGCTCTGAACCGCGAGGACTACCTGCTGGGCATTGATGCAAAGACCGGCAAGGCTGTGGCTCCTGATTGGGGTACCACCGACGAAGGACTCAGCTACAGTGATATTGCAGGCCACTGGGCGCAGAGCAAGATCGAAAAGCTGGCACAGTTTGGTGTCGGCTATACCGGGGGCAAATTCTCTCCCAATGCAGCCCTGACCCAGCTGGATCTGATCGCACTTCTCGCCAGCACAGAAGGCTATACCTATGATGCTTCTTCGGAAGACTCCGCCGATAACCTCTACAATTATGCTTATCAGCTCGGCATTCTGACAAAGAACGAGCGAAATGATAAGGCTGTTCTGACCCGTGCCGCAACGGTGAAACTGATCCTGAATGCAGTCGGTTACGGTCCTGTCGCTCAGCTGCAGGGCATCTACCGCACCAAGTTCGTGGATGACCGCAGCATCCCGGCTGACTGCTATGGATATGTAGCGCTGGCACAGGGCTTGGGCATGGTCTCCGGCAATAGTTCCAACCGTTTCCTTCCTAACTCCAACGCAACACGGGCGCAGGCCGCCGTGATGCTTTATAATCTGATGGACAGATAAGGGTATCCGACATAACGATCCAAACATTACAAGCAAGCGGGTGACTCTCACATGAGAGCCACCCGCTTCTTTCTCTTTCTGCTGTTTTCAGTTGATCATGGGGAATTCTAAAACCACCTTAGACAGGTCGCCGTCTGTCATCAGTTCTAAGCTTCCCTTTTGCAGTTCTGTCAGACTCTTTGTAATGGAAGCCCAGTCCATTCCCCTCTGTTTTTCTGGCCGGATCAACTACTACTTGATTCTGTAGTTCATCACGCCCATTGCGTCAAAACTGACATCAGGGAAATCATCTGGATTTTCATATGCAGGGACTCCGCTATAATCACTATTCCTTACGAACAAGCGATAATATCCCGCAGGGAGATTTTCAAAAGTTTCTCTGCCATGGCCTCCTACAACATCCGAAGCATATTCTTTCCCATCATCACAAACCAACCCATAGGTCAGTGTTAAGCCAGTAGGAGAATGGCCAATCGTACACTCGACAGTGGAATTCGGTTTCTCGAGAATGATGTCGAAAGCGGACAGCTTTTCCTCGTTAGGAGCAAGAGCCTCAAATACTATACCGCCATTCCATTGCTCTTCCTTTGTCAGATCATTCTCTATTTCCTGAATCGTATTAGGGGATGCGATTGCAGAGATCACTCCGCCCTCGGATTCTGTGTTCGGGGACAGATGCAGCCCGGTGCCAACAAGGGATGCCGTATAAATCGGATAGCCGTGGTTATCTTCTCCGGTGGACTCGATATAGATCGTCCCGGCATAGGTCATAATGCCTTCCTTGTGAACGGTGAAACGAATGATCCCAGTGGACGAAACATGACCATCTTCTCCTCGTGGATACCAGAAGATAGTGTTTTCTCCCTCTTGTACCATACCCGAAGTAGGATCAATCAGTTGTCCGCCGTCTGCGCAGACAGCAGAGATTTCATCGCAATCCATTTCAAATGTAAAAGGAAACACTGCTTGGTTGGAGCGTACATACTCCCACTGTGCCACGCCCATGGCCGACTCCGGCACAAGGCTGTAGATGCTCCACAGATAGGTGCCCATCTGCGGATTATTCTTTAATTCCACCAGCCAGAGATCACCATCAACTCTCAGCAGAAACCGATTTTTCTCTATGGGCTGATACAGGATCTCGTCATATAGCTGACTGATGCCTTTCATAGCGCCGAAACCGCCGGGAACATAAAGTGCTGCCCATTCCTCATCCGTGTAGGGGAACTCCTGCCACGACCACTTTTCAACATCCGTTTCGTAGCTCACCGGGGTACTTTCAGATGTATCCACATTGGGGCGGGAATTGATGCTCACGACATTGCCGTTATTTCTGTTCAAGATGGTAAAGCTTCTGTCGCTGATCACATATTTGTACCCGGAATCGCCACCCATGGCTGCATAGGAGCTGAGAGGGTTCATATAGAGGCACTGATAGGAAACATAGGTGGTGCCGGGAATCAACTCTCCAGTGAACTGCTCTTTGGTTTGTTCGCCATGGTAGAAAATGTGGATTACTTCATTGCCGGAACCGAAGTAGCCGCCACCGTCATTTTCATGCAGCGGTTGCACTTCCAGATGGATATACCATCCGTCACTATCTTGAACGCCGTTCTTATTATATTTCAGAATGCGCTCATAGTCACTGGGGGCACCTTCATGCCTCATAAATACGGAGTAGCCATCTGCATCCGGAGACAGCTGGCGGATCTCCTCCTGCGGCATATATTTCAGCGCATCCAAATAGTGAGATAGCAGAAATATCTTTTCCTGTTCAATCCATTCACTGCTGTCAGTAATGAAATACTTGTTGTCATCATGGAACATCCTCAGCTGCGCACTGTAGAACTTTTGATTTTTCCCATAGAAAAACCGGATCGCTCCATCATTGGCCCAGTTGAAGTCCGAGGTAAACATGAGATCAAAGTTATCCGCATTAACACAAAGCTGTGAGCCATGCTCCAGCTTTTCAGCTTTGGCAATTCTCTCTACAATCTGCTCCGTATCAAGCTCAGATACATTACTACCGTTAATGGGAAATTCACGCTCTGCAGCAGGGTTCGTCAGGAGTCCGATCGCCAGCACAATACAGGCAGCGGCAGCAAGCAGCACAACCCACACTGCTGGTTTTCTCCACTTCGACAGGTTATGAATGCGTCCCTTAGTGTCTCCTTCTCCAAAGGCCAGCGGCGTACCGGCGATAATGCGCCTCCCAGTGGCCAGCGTCAAAAGTGAAGCGGAATAGTCCGCCCGGACATCCCCGCCCACCTTGCGGATCACAGCCTCGTCGCAGCTCATCTCCATATCTTTGCCTGCCAGAATGAATGCCACCCAGACCAGTGGGTTGAACCAGTGGATCGCCAGAGCCAGAAACGCCAGCGCCTTTACGATATGATCCAGCCGCTTGATGTGGTGCTGCTCGTGGAGGATGATGTATTCCTGCTCTTTGTCATTCAAATTGCAGGGCAGGTAGATCCTCGGTCGGAACAGGCCCACCACAAAGGGTGATTTCATATCATCTGCAATGAAAATATTATCTCGCAAAGGCACGACCACCGACAGCTTGCGGCGCAACTGCATATAGGAAATGATACTGTAGACAACCATACCCAATACGCCTGCCATCCAGACATAGGTAGCAATGGCCATAGGCGCTTCCATCGGGTCGGCTACCAGCTGCTCCCTTCCCTGCGGCAGTGTCTCATTGATCGCATTGCTGATACCGGGTACCGGCAGGGCAACGGAAGGATTCTCCGTATGGACGATATCGGGTGGAACATACTCCATAACGCTGGTCATCGTGCTGGACTCCGCTGTGGGGGCATCAAAGAGATTATAAAGAGAGAAATCGGACCCAATGGACACCGGGCACAGGAGTCGGAACAAAACCACTCCCCACAGCGCATAGGAAATGACCTTCGGTGCCTTTTTCAGCAGCAGGCGAAGCAGGATCACAAACACAATGGCCACGCTTGCCGTCAGACTCATATTGATTAGTTTGGGCAAAAATGTGTAGAAGAACATCGGGTCACCTCCTCATCCCGTCAATGACCTTTTTCAGCTCATCAATTTCTCCGTCAGAGAGTTTTTTCCGCGTCCCAAATGCAGCAAGAAACGCAGGCAGCGAGCCGCCAAAGGTCTCCTCCACATACTGCTCGCTGTGTCGGGCGTAGTATTCCTCCCGCGAAATCAGGCTGGTCACGGTGCCATCTTCATTCTTAAACAGGCCCCGCTCACACAGGCGGCGCAAAACCGTATGCGAGGTACTCTTCTTCCAGTTAAATTCTTCTGCACCAATCTTGGCCATTTGGCCGGATGTGATCGGCTCCCGCTCCCAGATAATATCTGCAAAGCGAGCTTCCGCAGTTCCCATTTTCAAATCAGACATAAACGCTTCCTCCCGTGTTACAGCTTGTAGTACATACTTATATACTACAGCCTGTAACACAAAAAGTCAATATGATGGGAAGCGTATTCATAGATCCTTCAAAAAGAGCGCAGCTCCCGTGCTGGGGAGCTGCGCTGTTGTTGTGTAGGGTTACTCTCCGTCCATCCGGAGGAAAAGCCAGATTGCAGGTTGGTTTTCTTTAATCCAATCCATGTCGTGCTGCTCACTGACACGAATGGCACCTGCTCTCCACTCGTCAAAATACCCTTGGCCGGTCTCGGCGTAGAGGCGGAGCTGAGCCTCCGGTGCGAGATCATCGAGAACCGCTCTCATCAGATGGCCGCGCAGTCCGGTCTGATTGCCCTCCAGATGGAACTTGGAAAAAATGTACTGCAGCGTATAGTCTCCGTAATACATAAGTTCCCTGTATTCAATGGGGTGCGCATCAATGTAGTCGGCAGGTCTGGAAGATGTTGCCGGGGAAGACTCAATTACCTCAAAGAGATGTTCCACCGCAGAGTAGGTATCAACTCCGCCGTAACGCACGGCCCGATCGTAACACTCCTGCTTCTGCGCAAGGATGTACTTCTGCGTATTCAGGGCTTCGTCCTCGATTTCATCAGGGAACTTCTCTCGGATATCCGGAACATAATAGGTACCGTCACCCGGCCGCCAATACTCCTTCAGTGCATATTTACCATCAACAACCTCAAAGGTAATTGCAACCGGAATATGACTTCCCATCACTTCATGGAATGTGGCACCGGAGAACCCATAGGCTTGATGGAGCGCAAGGCCATAAACAGTCACCGTCTCCATATGATTGGTAGCACCCGCAAGAGGTGTTCCGCTGGTCGTTTTAAGTGAAAGCAGAGCAAAGCTTGCGCAGTGGTACAGACCATCCGGCTCGGGTTTCTTGTTAACCACCAGAATCGCATCATGGATGGCCTTTGTCAGCAATACTTCCGAATGATCGGCACCAATAAACTCCGTTACGCCGCCATCCCGAATGTCGATGCGTGTATCAAGGTCATCTGCTAAAGCCAGATAGATATACATTGGCTCGCTATCCGGGCCAGCTCCGCCGATCCAGAGTCTATACATTTCGTTGATCTCATAGATCCGAATATATAGGCCGGAGCCAGTCTCACCGTACTTGAACTGCTCAAAATCTGCCCAGGTTAGCTCGTAGCCTTTCTGGGAGAGCATAATAACATCATTAAGAGATATGCTCTTGCCTAAATGCTCCCAAGTTGCGTATTCCCATGACTTTTTGTCTTCCGTTCGCACCAGATACCAAACGCACGCACCGTCGCTGTTTTTGCCCGTTTCAAAAGTCGAATACACAGTAATGAGTTCCTGACCGTTATTATTCCACCAGTTCATTTGGATATCTGCATAACGGTTCTCGATTTCCTCATCGTAGCGCAACTCAGTTAAAGTGCAATTATCAAATCTTTGATAAAACTCCCTCTCAGCCACATTAAATGCTTCGTTAATTAACTCTTCAGAGTAGAGTGCAGAGTATCCGATTATGCGCCCCGCCTCGATGTTGGCATCTGAAACATCTCCTCCGACGCAGATTCTACTCAGATAATCCTGAAATTCGCCATCCGCTACAACATACCGTTCTCCGTTCCACTCGATATCCACCATATCATTGTCGGAGAAAGAATATCCGCTGATTCGGATATATGTGCCATCCTCCAAGAGTGCGCTGATTTGATACCCAGGCGTAAATCCGCCATATTCATTGCTCTTTTTCGTGTTCTTGACCCCGGCCAGTCGAGAACTCAACTCGCTGATCTGCGCTGAATTCATCTCAACAGCAACCGCATCACCCGTATTTCGCATATCGAAATGATTTGCGGAAACGATGGTGTGTGTCGCTTCATCGAACTGGAATCCCACCGGATTGGTCAGGAAGCACACCGCCACTACAATGCAGGCAATCACAGCCAACAACACGATCCAGAATGCAGGCTTCTTATAGTTCATTACAGACTTGACCCGATCCTTGACACCAACCTCGCCAAAGGCCAGAGGGCAGGCAGCGATCATGCGGCGGTTCACGCTGCAGGCCACAAGCGCCTGTGTATAATCCGCTCTCTGCTCGTTGCCCAGCTCCTTAATGACCTTCTCATCACAGGCCAGTTCAATGTCCCGGCACAGCAGTACATAGGCAAGCCACATCAAAGGATTGAACCAATGGATTGTCAGAAGGAGGAAACCGAGCGGCTTCCACCAGTGGTCTCTGCGGCGAATATGCGCCTGCTCATGGGCGACCACATGGTTCAGATCCTGTCCATCCATGTTATAGGGCAGATAAATCTTCGGCCTCATAATACCCAGCACAAACGGGGAGGCAATACTCTCGCTCTGGTAGATGTTTTCACGGAGTATGACGGCCTCTCTGACCTTATGTCGTAAACGCCAATAACTTACCGCAGCATATAAAAGGAGTACAGCGACACCAACTATCCAGATAACACTTAAAACCGGGATCCAAATCTGGAGCGGGTTTGCGCTGGCTCCCGGTGCAGGGGCAAGTGAACTGCCGATGACCGGATTGATAACACTGTTGATAGCGGGCACCCCTGTCTGGACAGCAGGTGTCTGATCCATCATAATGCTCGGACTTATGGTTTCCACGCTGGGTATCAGACTCAGTGCGCTTTCGATGGAGAACGGGAAAACCAGTCGTACCGCTACGATACCCCAGAGCAGCACATTGACCCATTTAGGCGCTTTCTTAAAGACGAGCCGGAGTAAAAGCACCGCCAAAACGAGCCAGCTCGCCGATATGCTCATGTTGATGATCTTCAAAAACAGTTCGGACATGATTAGCCTCCCTTCCGGATGCGGTCAATCATGCGCTGCACCTCGTCAAGCTCCTCCTCAGAAAGATTCTGATGCTTTGTAAAGGCGGCGATAAAAGACGGCAGCGAACCTTCAAATTTCTTCTCCACCAATTCTTCAATCTCATAAGCCTGCGCCGCATCCTTAGAAACCAGAGAAGTGACCGTGCCGTTGTCATTCTGAAGAATCCCCTTCTCAGCAAGACGCTTGATGACCGTGTATGTCGTGCTTTTCTTCCATGCCAGCTGCTCCTGACACAGTTTTACCAGCTCCACGGCCGTGACCGGCTCATGTTCCCACATAATGAGGCAAAAGCGATACTCTCCCTCATGAATTTTTGGTATAGCCATAATGAACCTCCTAACGAAAGGTGTTGGTCTACCCGCGTAGACTCTATATTTGCAGTTTACACGAGTAGACTAAAAAGGTCAATGGGGGTGTCTGAACTTTCATAAAGTGTTCATAATCAGCACCCAAAGTACCGCTGCCATTCCCCGTGGACAGATTTCCAACAGTAGTTGGTTGCCATCACAGAGGACAGTTGATACAATTTAGATGGAAGAAGCATAGTGGTTCAGACGCTAAGGAGTGATGATATGAACTTTAATGAAAAGCTGATTGAGTTGAGGAAGTCAAAGGGCCTGTCACAGGATGAGCTTGGGCAGCGTCTGGGCGTATCCAGACAAACCATTTCCAAGTGGGAGCTGGCTCAGAGCTATCCCGATTTCCAGCGCCTTGTTCTGATAAGTGACTACTTCGGTCTGTCTCTCGATGCACTGGTAAAAGACATTGATGTGCAGGATGTCCGGGCGAAAAACCAAAGTGAACAGCAGATTGGTGCCATCTATGATGACATTCAAAAAGCAAAGTGGGCAGTAAATTCGGTCATAAACGGATTTGCCATCTTTGGCATCGCCGGTATTGCGATTCTCCTTCTGATCATTCTGTTCTTTAGATAGCAGCACTTCTCCCCCAAAAGCAGTCACGCACTACGGTGCGCGACTGCTTTTTTCGTAGGCCGTATTGACAAACTCGATATTCGAGGTTATACTACAAACAAGGAACTCGATATTCGAGATGGAGGTGGTAAAACAATGCCAAGGCCGAAGTTTCAAACGCTGACCGAGCAGATGTTTTACATCCTGCTCTGCCTGAAGGACGAGTGCTATGGAATTGATATTTTTGATAAGATCTCCGCACTGACCGACGACCAGGTCACAGTGGGCTCCGGTACACTGTATAACTTGCTGGAGCAGTTTCTGGAGGCTGGCATGATCCGGGAAGTCAAGGTAGAAGGACGCCGCCGCAGCTACATCCTGACCGATAAGGGCAGAGAGATGCTTGACAATGAAACGAAGAAGCTCCGCAAACGAGTCGCAGACTACGATATGCTCTTTGGGAAGGAGGATGCGTGATGCCAAAGACGAAGAAACAGTTAAAGTTTTTCTCTTTTTATGATTTCCCCGCTATGGAAAAGCATCTGTCTGACATGGCGGCGGAGGGTTGGATGATAAAGAGTGCAGAGGGCAGCCTGTGGAAGTATGAGCAGATTGAGCCGAAGCGGCTGCATTTCGCTGTGACCTACTTCCCCAAAGCCAGTGCTCTCGATCCAGAACCCTCCGACGAACTGAAGATGCTCTGGGATTTCTGTGAGCATACTGGCTGGAAACTGGCGGTCCAGGCAGCTCAGATTCAGATCTTCTACAATGAGTCTGAAAATCCTCGCCCCATTGAAACGGATCCTGTGGCCCAAATTGAAAATATCCACCGTGCTGCAAAAAAAACGATCCTTTCAAATTTATGGATCGGACTGATATTAGGATTTATGAATCTTGGACTATTCCTGTATCAGTTTTTTTCACGCCCGGTAGATACACTGGCAAATGCAAGCAGATTATGGTCATGTGCTATGTGGCTGCTTTATTTGCTTGCGGTTTCCGCAGAACCAATCGCTTATTTCAGCTGGTACAAAAAAGCAAGACGGATCGCTCTTGAGGAAGACCGGCTTGCTTTCCCCCAGGACACACGCCTGATGAAAAATCTCTTATTCCTGCTGATCATGGTCGTTCTGGTCTATATGATCCTGTCTCTTCCCGGTGCAGGGGCTCTGCAGGGAGTGATCTTCGGTATTCTATACATCACGGGTATCTACATCATCGTCAATACCATCATGAAATACCTGCGGCGCAGGAGGGTCTCTGCGAAAGCGAATTTCTCTATCACCATGATTGTGAGTTTTGTACTTTCCTTTGCGATGGTAGGTATTTTGACCCTTGCAATTCTGAAAAGTACGCAAATCGGTTGGATCACTTCTCCTGATGCAGCAGGCACTTACACCCATGATGGAATGGTCTGGGAGTATTATGAAGATGAACTTCCGCTCACTGCTGAAGACCTGACTGGCGAAATATATGACGGTTATTCTTACCAGCTGTCTACGGACAGCACCGTATTTCTGAATCAGACGGAATGTAGACAGCGCCCCCGGTTCGATGCACCGGACTATAAAATCATGCACCATCTGGAGTACACCATTACGGAGGTCAAAATTCCCTTCCTGTACGAACTGTGCAAAGAAGATTTGATCTATCGTCTGGATAACACAAAGGAAGACCATATCCCAGAGGGCCACAAAGATATTTATGAGCCGATGGATCCCACGCCTTGGGGTGCCAAAGAAGTTTATCAACTGACTTCTCAGGACAGTGGCCCCACGGGCTATTGGCTGGTCTGCTATGATTCCTGTTTCATTGAACTCAGCCTATTAACCACGATATCCAGCGTACCGAACTCCGCCCAGGTCTGTGCCGGGGAGAGCAGATAGGTGTACTCAAAGATTGGCGGCTCGTAGCGGCTGTCAATATCCGGGTAGATAGGGGCCGTCACCGTGTTCACCATGCGCTCTCCCGGTCCAACACTGATCTCGTATTCATACCAGCGCATCAAACGGTCGGAGATATCAAAGCCGATCTCTGTGCTGTGAATGGCACCATATTCCCACTCAAAGTAGTTCAGGGCGGTGACCATGGCGTTATACCAGTCATAATCCAGAACCTCAGAAGCAGGGTCATACGCTTGCAACAGGAACTCCTTCAAGGTGGTGTTCTCTGTACTAACGAGGGTCATGGTGCCGTCGATCTCATCCTCGCAGGCGCCGTTTTCATAGAATTTCCAATCCGGCATCTCCTCCAGCGGCTCACCGATCACATTGACCACGAAGGGTTCGCCCGAATTCACCCACCCCTCCAATTGCACAGCATCCTCCATCAGCGTGCCGCCGTTCTGCTGTTCCATATACACCTTCGTCTTTGTCGGATCAGCAGAGAGAAGAAACGCCACATTCGCCGCATAAACGGCCTGGTCGAACGTGTCAGCCACATTCTGGTCAGCGTTGTAATGATACTCATATTGCTCCTAAATGTATCTCAGGTAGGTTGTCAGCATCTCAAGTATAATTTTGGGATTACCCTTAAACAAAAGGGTATACTCGGCAACGAAGAAATAGCCGCATTCGTCGCAGAGATTGGGTACATCAATGCAGCGCCCACAGGTTGATATCTTCCCATTTTCGATGACCACGCACTGATGACAGGGTGTCGGGAAACTGTTGTTGATCAGATAAGGGAAAGCGCTCCGCAGGTTGAACACCGGCGCACCGGCCTTCATCATCCTTGTAATGACATCGCAACAATAGGCTTTTTCCTCTTTGGAAAGAGCCAGTTCTCTGGTATCCGGATAGGGCGTATGAAAATTGAAGGATACAGCCCGGACGTTTTTGGTATCTCTGGCCGTAAGGCAAACGTGTTCCACGGCATCCTTGTTGATCTGATTGATGGCCATGTAGAAGCAGATGTTATCGGAAGTGGCTTTTTTGATATTCTCCATTATGGTGTCATAGGTATCGCCACGGACTGCATTATGACGCTCCCGGTCACCGTCCAGACTGAGCAAAATCAAATCTGCCTCCGGTAGATCAATCGGGAACGTGCCATTAGTCACCACATTGACAATTAGAAAGCCCATTTCCTTTGCTTCCACCACCAGATCACGCAGGGTGCGCTCTCCATCTCTCCAGAGGAAGGTTTCGCCGCCACAGAAAAACAGGATGCGGATTCCCATATCATAGAGTTGCTGCATCTCCTTGCGGATCTGCCCATAGGGATGCACAACGGCGGTGATATTGTTGACGGAACAGTGCTTGCACTTCAAATTGCATTTGTCTGTTACAATGACCGTTCCCAGAATAGGCTCTTTCTTTCTAAATAAAACAGTTTTGATACCGAACCCTGCGAAATGCAGAAAAGACGAAAGCTTCATAAGTGTACCTCACAGAATAGCATCAAAGCAGATGCTGGAAATCTCATCTCGGAGCAGCTTGTTCCCAAATCGTGCATTCTCATACAATGCGTACCAACCGGGGAAAAGCTGCATTTCCTTGCTCTCTTCACAGTACAGCGACCACTCGCCGTCCTTGTGGCTGACGAAATAGTGCAGTCCATCGTGGGACAGTTCCATCTCTCGGCCTGTTTCCAGAGAGAGCAGCATCAGTCCATCATTATAGCGTCGCTGCCACTCGTTCCAGAAAGCGGTGTATCCATTCCGGTCAAATTCATCCTCTGGGATTTCCTTCGGGGTGCAGGAATCATAGAAGCGTTTGACTTTCTTGGCAAAATCCAGCACCTCGTACTGATACTCCCGAAGCGTCACAACCTCTTCCTGTCCGGATGGGAGAATAAGCCGAACAGCATTTCCCTCATGGACGGTTGACCAATCCGTTCCTGTATCGCATCCGCTGATTTGCACTTCGGTCAGATCGTTGTTGGCAATGAGAAAATGGCCACAGCACGGAATCATCTGGATATCATAGGGTGCCATGATTTTGTCTTCACTCAGCGTTTTCAGCAGATACAATGCCGTGGCGCTGACTGTACCATAATCCTCCAGAACGGTATCACCAAACCGCGCTGTAATATGACCGTGCAGGCAGAGATCCTGCGGATCATCTGCTGCGCCATTGATCCATTGGAATTCGTCGGCCTTGATCTTGAACGTCCCCACCGGAACACCTCTTTTCCTATTGCATTCTCATTCTATCCATAGAAATTCAGCAAAGGCGCGGGAGAACCCCGCGCCTATTTGTGTTTATGACTGATTGTTTACACCACGGTCAGCAGGTGTCTTGAGAGTAATAGCATACACCGTGCTAATCTGCAGCGGATCGCTTTCCGCAATGCTGCCATCATAGTAAACAACCACTTCGTCCCCGACTGTAATCGGACTGTAGAGGCCATCCTTATTTTCTACATCCAACGATACGCTACAGTCTGCTCCATAAGGATATCCATCGTTCTGAATGTAGATGAGGATAGAGTTCTCGCCAACCTCTTCAACCACGCCCGTAATGTTTGGCTCGTTCGATATGATATAGTTCATTGATTTCTTATTACAGCCAACCAAACCCAGCATACAAATCAGAGACAGTACCAAGGCTACACATTTTTTCATGTGGAATCCTCCCTTCGAAGCGATTGTTTATCCTATCCAGGAAAACAACCTCATTCTTACCGTCAATGCGGGTCAGAATAATCAAGTTACCTCAATCGGCACCAACTGCAAAGTGAACACATTCTCCTGGCCACTCAAATCAGTTGTCTTCAGTTCAAAATACAGATGATTCATCCAGTCTTTTGCTTCTGCTCCATGTAAGATGTTTACTCCAGAGATTTTTCCAGTATCACCGGCGACATGAGCAGATCCCCCTGTCCGATCAACGACACTGACGGTCAACAGTTCATGTCTTACTTCCCCATCCATCACATAGAATGTCGTGGTAAAATCTTTGATCTCAGAGAGAGCAGGGTCTTTTTCTTCTAATACTCCACCATAGAGAACCTCTTCCTCTGTGTTCAAAACGATCACACCGTTTGACAACGAAAAGTATTCATTTTCACCTGAAATGGAATATACCTGTACGGACGAATCCTGCTTCTTTTCGGCTGTCTGGTTACACCCACTTAAGATAGCCGTCATGAGCACCACTGCTAAAACCGCAGTCATAATCTTTCTCATGTTATCACCGCCTAATCGTGAAGAATGCTTATCCCTTCACTTCACTTACCTTTACGCCAACCTCGCCAAAGAATTCCTCAATCTCCGCTGCGCTGTCACAAGGGAATTCATCGTTCATCATAAACATACCGGATGCAGACACGGTGTTGTCCTCACCACAGGTGAAGGTAATGCTGATTGGGCGGGCATCGTCAAATGTATAGAGGTAAATTACACTCTCTGAAATCTCATCGCTGACAAAGGTCTTTCCAGAAGTGCAGACGCTGGCGGCTGCCAAGTTCATGGCTCCTGCCATTCCGTTCACCTGACTGATCAGAGCCACGATAAACTTGTTCTCCATCGTCTTCTGAAGTTCATCGGACGCATCACTCAGCGCATCCACTCCAGCATATGCAGCGATCTGCTCAGCGCTGGCGGAAATCGCATAAACAGCCTTGGGGGTTGTGTGGTCCTCTTCACCGATAGTCTGGACGATTTCCTTAATCTCACCGCTGCCGGTATAAGTCTCAACATAGCTCTCCAGCTGCGTCATCTCGGACATAACCGCGATCACATCGAGGCCGTGTTCGTATAAGGATCTTTTCTCTGTCTTCGTGCTGGTTTCACCACCACAGGCGCAGAGAGATAACAGCATGATGGCTGAAAGCAATACAGCTATACTTCTCTTCATGTTCAGCGCCTCCTATTGGTTGCTGGAATCGTAGCAAAATACGCTTTTTAAATCAACAACAAATTATGAACATTTTTCATGGTTCCCATGCTACCTCAACCGGGTTGAAATCCCTGCCGCGTACATGAAATGCGTGATTGGTCCAGTCCTCGCCGGTATCCAAGCTGCTCTTATATTCTCCGACATAGGCAAGGCCGTTCTCTTCGTACACAGCGATTTGAAGATTACATGTTGTTCTGTCCCGATACTCCTCTTCGTGTTCCTCTTCGATCTCCATTCGTCGGGCAAGCGCAAGTCTCTCGCCGTCAAAATCCATGGCAGCATCATAGATGGAAAAGCTGCTTTCAAGGCGCTCCGGTTGGATCGGGCAAATATACTCCAGTTTTAGCCGACCGTCCTTCTCCTTGGACATGACCGCAAACTCCTGCGCGGGATTCAGCAAAATCGCCATAAAATCGTTGTAATCCCAAATCGACCACCACGAATCATCCTCTACAACAAGAACCTCCTGCTTCTGTATGGCTTTCATGGTGGCAAGGTCGATCACAGTGATAGAATATACTCCATTCTCCACAGCATGAAGGTACAAACAAGTCTGCTCCGCGTTGATTGACAGAGAGGAAAGGTCAATTCCAGGTGTAAGTGGATATACCATCTCCAGATCGTCTGCTTCAATGATGCTGATATCTTCCCCACTCTGCTCATCATATTCCGTGCGGTAAGGCAGCCGATAAATACCATATCCATCGGAGAGTTCGCCAGTGTCCACAATTTTTCCATCATCCGTCAAGGTACTGAACGTAAAATAACATGCGTTATCGGAAAGAACGCTGTAATCCTGCATATAATATCTGTCGCCATATTGGGATGTACCTCCACCCCAGCCGCTTTGTGCTCCGCTCTCCCGTTTTCTCACATGGATCCCATAGTACTCATCTTCCAAAACCGGGATTTTATAATAGTCTCTCAAAACTTGAATGGCATACGCTTCGCTTCCCGGCGTCACATCCATCCCTGCAAAAGACTCCCATGCTTCCGCACTATATCGGGCGTTTGGAAAATCCAAAGCGATCGTCATTGGGTAATGGTCAATGTAGTCTTTCAGCCGAATATCCCGCTCTTTTTCCTGTCCCGGCTCCGTTTCATCATATAGCTCTTTATAAGCAACCCACAGACCCTCCTGTGGGTTGTCTAAATCAAAATCAACTCCACCGTGAGCAGGATTACCGATCTGAATCCCCTCGTAAACCACCGGATAATCCTCTCTGATTTCCTTAGAAGAAAAATCATATTCCGTTTGCGCTCCTGTTTCCTCGCCGAATCGTAAAGTCGTGTTCCAGAAAACCTTCCTCTGATAGTGGCTGTTGATGCAGACGGACAGGCCGTTGGCTTTGGAGCGGTCGCCATAAATGACCTTTTCCGTCAGCACGACCTGATTGTGTTCCTCAAAAATATCTGCCGCCAGTACGCCCACTCCACAAATGGACAGGAGCAGAACCAGTGTCATCAGAATCGTTGCTTTTTTCAAAGGTTACTCCTCCTTCCAGTTCACGGTAAAGGGTGGTCCTGGCCAAATCAGGCCACAAGAATTGTTCGGTCGTTCGTTTGGATCGGACAGGCCGCTTTCATAGTTTCCGGCATAAGCAAGTTCCCCATGCTCGTCGTAAACCAGCAACCAGAAGCCACAGGTATCATTGTCCACCACATAATAACCATCTTCGTCTATGCGTCCATTGTAGGCTTTGTCCACTATGGCAAGGCGCTCCCCATTCCAGTCCGCCTCTGTGTAGATGCTCATGGCATACTCCGGGATATCCTCAAAATCATAGGTGGTCACATACTCCAGTTCCATCAGGCCATCGGACAGCTTTTCCAGCAGCACCAGAACGCCGCCACGAAGCCACATCACCCAACAGTTGTCATTCTGCCGCAACTCGTGAATCGTTCCCCGTTCTTCTCCGAAGTCGTAGATCTTCAGCTTTTGCAGGGTATCCATGTTGGCGCACTCGATGACTGTCAGAAACAGGGCATTCTCCTCCTGCGTCAGCAGATACAACAGGGACTGGTCTTCGCTGAGATAAAGGCCCTCGATGTAAACATTTGGGTCAAGCGCATAAACCATTTCCGGCTCGCTGATGTCCATCTCCTCGAAAACAATCGGTTCTCCGTCCCCATCACTCATATTAAACATGATGCGGAACAGACCGTAGCCGTCGGGTAAGCGGCTGGTGTCCACCACTTTTCCCTCCCAGCTGTGGGTGTTAAAAGTGAAGTAACATGTATTCTTTGCGACGGTGTTGACGGTTTCCAGAGAAAATGAGTCAGCGCCACCAGCGCCTCCGCTTCCGAAAGCGACTTGCCCGTCTGCGTTCTTTTCAACAGATAGACTATAAGTCTCATCTTCCAGTACCGGAATTGCAAAATATTCCTCCAGACACTGGATGTCCTGTAAGATCTCCGTATATTGCTCCTGCACCTTGCTGCTTGCGTTCCACATATTCGAACCAGCGGCAATCCCTGGGAGGTCGAGGGTAACTTGAATCGGGTAGGTTTCCATATAATCCTTGAGATAGACGGTGGCACTTTTTTCCTCACCGGCGCCAACCGTCTGCACCAGCTCATAATAGGCTCGGTCGATTCCCTGATGCTCCTGCTCGGTCTTCATCGGATCGTAGTAGAAATCGACCATATTTTCCAGCAGGATACCCAGATGCTCTGACGGGACATCTCGACTCTCTCGCACTGCGGAAAAACGGTAATCCGTCTCCACGCTGTTTTCTGCGCCAGTCAAAAGGGTGGTGTCCCAGAACAGGTGGTCATTCCATGTAACATGAGCCTGTACCTCCAGACCACTTGCCGCTGAAGAATTACCATAGATTACATTCTCTTTCAGCTCCACCTGATCATGGGGCGCATGGACTCCTGCGGCAGCCACGCAGACGCCGCCAATCGATATGACCAGTAACAGCAGCATCGCAATCGTTGCCTTCCGCATGAGTTATCCCTCCTCGCCAGTCAAATCATTCAAAGCCTTGCTGACACGGTCAGCGCGATAGTTGTAGGTTTCTTTGATATAGCCCATCAGGTTGCGACCGGAATCCTCCAGTTCAGACATAGAGGCATTGCCCACGATTTTGCCCTTGCGAATCAGGATGGCTCTGCCGATGAAATCAGAGACTTCTTCAATCAGATGGGTGGACAGCAGGACAGTCTCATTGGGTTCCAGAATACCCAACAGGACTTTGTAGAAGTCCTCACGGTTGAACACATCGTTTCCTGCAAAGGGTTCGTCCATCAGGATATAGTCCGCGCCCTGGCAGAGAGCCATAATGACTTCAAACTGGTTCTTCTGGCCGGTAGAGAAGCTGCGG
>Ga0129317_1001323_pt1 | contig 18920 bp, 10 predicted proteins | sample Cm1ome_FD_94430 | JGI IMG/M metagenome (GOLD analysis project Ga0129317, IMG submission 94430) | Eastern black-and-white colobus group fecal microbial communities from Wisconsin, USA - Cm1105 metagenome | ecosystem: Host-associated > Mammals > Digestive system > Large intestine > Fecal | place... | reverse complement strand
CAGAAAAAGAAAGATACGAATCTCCTGCAGAATATCAGGTATTAAAAACACTGATTTCTACGGGAGATTCGTATTTTAAAATTTAGAGCTTAAAAATCGGGATTTCCCGACTGCCCCTTTTTTGTATAGGCAATGTTATACAGTAAATAAGAGTTCATCATAGCTTGGATATGGAAGGAGATCATCTGGCAAATATGACTCTGTTTCGTCAGCTATTGCACGAAGAGCTTCCATATCTGTAAGGATGGTATCATGATAGTATTTTGCTGTTTCTAATACATCCGTCATAGATTCGGTTGTCAGTGTATCAGTTTCCAGTTTTTCTGTCAGAACAGAAAGTTCGTCGTAAGCAGAAGAAAGTTTTGTGAGTAATTTGATTTCTGCCTTACATGGAAGATCTGCAACTGCACGTTTGCCCTGGATAGAGGCAGTTAATTTGTCTGTGTATTTCATAAGTGCCGGAAGGAATTGACACTGAACCATATCACGCATCGTTTTTGCTTCTATATGGAGGGTCTTTCCGTAATTTTCCAGAAGGATTTCATAACGAGAATGAATTTCTGCTTCTGTGAAAATATTGTGTGAAGTAAACAAGTCAATATTTTTCTGAGCAATAAAAGCAGGCAAAGCATCTGGTGTAGATTTCAGATTGTAAAGTCCACGTTTTTCAGCCTCTTCGATCCATTCGTCTGTGTAACCATTTCCATTGAAAATGATTTTTTTATGCTTTAAAATCGCGCGTTTTACTAATTCGTGGACAGCGTCTTCTATTTTATCTGAAGGAACATCTTTCAGTTCTTCATAGAACTGACGGAGTGCTTCTGCGACGGTTGTATTCAGTACAATGTTCGGACCAGATACAGAAAGTGCTGATCCTGGCATACGGAATTCAAATTTATTTCCGGTAAATGCAAATGGTGAAGTACGGTTTCTGTCAGTGTTATCTTTCGTAAAATGTGGAAGAACAGCAGCACCGGTTTCCATCTGGATTTTCTTTTGCCTTCCAAAGAAAGTATCATTTTCAATAGAATCAAGAACAGCAGTAAGTTCTTCGCCAAGGAAAATAGAAACAACTGCCGGCGGAGCTTCGTTTGCACCAAGCCGATGATCATTTCCGGCTGTTGCTACGGAAACACGCATTAAATCAGCATATTCATCTACTGCTTTGATAACTGCCATTAGAAAGACGAGAAACTGTATATTTTCAGCAGGTGTACGGCCCGGATCTAATAGGTTTTTCTTTGTATTTGTGATCATTGACCAGTTGTTATGTTTACCGGAACCGTTGATTCCTTCGAATGGTTTTTCATGAAGTAAACATACAAGATTATGTTTTTCGGCTACTTTTTTCATGATTTCCATTGTGAGCTGGTTGTGATCCACTGCAATATTAGCGGTGTCGAAGATTGGGGCAAGTTCGTGCTGTGCAGGAGCAACTTCGTTATGTTTTGTTTTTGCAGGTATGCCAAGTTTCCAGAGCTCTTCGTCAAGATCATGCATGTATGCAGTTACGCGAGGAGAGAGTGTGCCGAAGTAGTGATCTTCCATCTCCTGTCCTTTTGGCGGTTTAGCGCCAAGTAATGTTCTTCCTGTAAAAATCAGGTCTTTTCGTTTTTCGTACATCTCTTTATCTACTAAGAAATATTCCTGTTCAGGACCTACTGTCGTAGATACACTTGTTACATCGGTCTGTCCAAGTAAGCGAAGAATCTTTGTCGCCTCTTTGCTAAGTGTTTCCATAGAACGTAAAAGAGGTGTTTTTTTATCTAAAGCTTCTCCACTGTAAGAGCAGAAAGCAGTAGGAATATATAAAGTGCCATCTTTGATAAATGCCGGTGAAGTTGGATCCCATGCGGTGTATCCTCTTGCTTCAAAGGTTGCGCGAAGTCCACCTGATGGAAAGCTGGAAGCATCTGGCTCGCCTTTGACAAGTTCTCTTCCGGAAAAATCCATGATAACCTGACCATCATCCGTAGGAGAGATGAAGCTGTCATGTTTTTCGGCTGTAAAACCAGTCATTGGCTGGAACCAGTGTGTATAATGAGTAGCACCGTTTTCTACTGCCCATTCTTTCATTGCTACCGCGACAGAATTTGCAACATCAAGTTCCAAATGTGTATTATTTTCAATGGTCTTTCTAAGTGCTTTATAAATATCCTTTGGGAGTTTGTCACGCATCACGCGATCATTAAATACAAGACTGCCATATAATGCAGGGATTCCTTTTACCATAATTCATTCTCCTTCCATATAGATTGTATTTTTCTATCATTCATACAACGAGATGAAACACGCTTTGCGAGTTTCACTCGTTCGCGTGCGGCGGCGAATGGAAATGCAAGCATTTCCGCTCGCCTTATGCCTTCGCATAAATTAAAAAGGGCACTTTGGAACCGGAATTCCAAAGCACCCTCGCTTTTATGTTTCGTAGTATACACCCATTTTCAGATTTGTCAAGAGAAAATTTTTGCGAAAATAATAAAAGTCCGTAATCGTAATAGAGTAATTTGTCAAAAAAAGCACTTTACAAATAGACTGAAATCGTATATTATTTTCAAATAAAATAAATATGATAATTTGTTGACAAAGGTGTCAGATAGCGTTCTATCTGACACCTTTTTTGTATAAGCGACGAACCAAGGTCTTAAGCTGGCTTAAGACTTTGGCGATCGCATACAATCCCGGAACGTGCTTTTTGACACTTCCGGTGATTCTATAAATTAACAAATATAAAAAATGAGGTGAATGAGATGACAAAATATGTATTCGTAACAGGCGGTGTTGTATCTGGTCTTGGAAAAGGAATCACAGCAGCTTCTCTGGGACGTCTTTTGAAGGCGAGAGGATATCATGTAACGATGCAGAAATTTGATCCATATATAAACGTGGATCCAGGAACGATGAACCCGATTCAGCACGGAGAAGTTTTTGTGACGGATGACGGTACAGAGACAGATTTAGATCTGGGGCATTATGAACGATTTATTAATGAGAACTTGAATTATAATTCCAATGTTACGACGGGAAAAATTTACTGGTCTGTTCTTAATAAGGAACGCCATGGAGATTATGGCGGAGGAACAGTGCAAGTCATCCCTCATATTACGAATGAGATTAAGGCACATTTTTATAAAGGAGAGCCGGGCGAGGACACCATTTCAATTATTGAAGTCGGAGGAACCGTTGGAGATATTGAAAGTCAGCCATTTTTGGAAGCCATTCGCCAGTTTCAGGCGGAGGTTGGAAGAGAAAATGCAATTATGATTCAGGTAACGCTAATTCCTTATCTGAAAGCCTCTGGGGAAATGAAGACAAAACCAACGCAGATGAGTGTCAAACAGTTGCAGAGTATGGGAATCTGGCCGGATATATTAGTGTGCAGATCGGATTATCCGATTGATGATAGAATGCGTGAAAAAATTGCCCTTTTCTGTAATGTGAAGAAAGAACATGTACTTCAGAATCTGGATGCGTCTTCTCTTTATGAAGTTCCGCTTATGATGGAAGAAGAGCATTTGGCACAGGCAGTATGCGAATGTTTGAAAATCTCATGTCCACAGCCAGATTTATCGGAATGGAAACAACTGGTAGAGAATTTAAAACATCCGGAAAAGACAGTGATGATTGCAATTGTGGGAAAATATGTAGCACTTCATGATGCATATTTGAGTGTGGCGGAAGCGCTGAAACATGGTGGAATTGCAAATAAGGCAGATGTTCAGATTAAATGGATTGATTCGGAAGAAGTGACAAAAGAAAACGTAGAAACTTATTTGCATAATGTGGATGGAATGATTGTTCCGGGCGGATTTGGAGTAAGAGGGACCGAAGGAAAAATCACTGCTATTGAATATGCAAGAACGCATAAGCTTCCATTCCTTGGAATCTGCCTTGGAATGCAGCTTGCAATTGTAGAATTTGCGCGAAATGTACTTGGACTTAAAAATGCAGCCAGTATTGAGCTTGATCCCGAAACTCCAGATCCGGTGATTGCTCTTATGCCAGAGCAGGATGGAATCGAAGACATCGGAGGTACCTTGAGACTTGGTGCTTATCCTTGCATATTAGAAAAGGGAACACTTGCAGAAAGTCTTTATAAGACGAGAGAGATATCGGAACGTCATAGACATAGATATGAAGTGAATAATGAATATAGAGAAGCATTAAAAAATAGTGGTATGTGTTTGTCCGGAATGTCACCGAACGGAAGAATTATAGAAATGATTGAATTGAAAGATCATCCATTCTTTGTGGCAACACAGGCACATCCAGAATTTAAATCCAGACCGGATCAGGCGCATCCATTATTTAACGGATTGATTGCGGCCGCGATTATGAGGAACAGTTAGAATAATGGATTGGATGCAATCGCTATCATAAGGGAGGACTAGATATGAATCAGAAAACAGGACAGAACAGCTTATATGATCAACGTTTTGAACATGATAACTGTGGAATTGGAGCAGTTGTAAATATCCATGGAGAAAAGAGTCATCAGATTGTAGCCGATGCATTAAAAATCGTAGAAAATTTGGAACATCGTGCCGGAAAAGATGCTGAAGGAAAGACCGGGGACGGAGTTGGAATTCTGACCCAGATTTCGCATTCTTTTTTTAAGAAAGTGTGTAAAGAAAACGAAATCAAAATCGGTGAAGAACGAGAATATGGAGTCGGGATGTTTTTCTTTCCGCGGGATGAGTTAAAATGCAGTCGTGCAAAGAAAATGTTCGAGATTATTGTAGAAAAGGAAGGAATGAAATTCCTTGGATGGAGAGATGTTGCAACAGCGCCGGAAGTGCTTGGAGAGAGAGCACGTGCCTGTATGCCGTGTATCTGTCAGGCATTTGTAGAAAAACCGAAGGACCTGGAAAAGGGACTTGCATTTGACCGCAGACTTTATGTTGTACGCCGCGTATTTGAGCAAAGTAATGACAATACCTATGTACCGTCTTTATCAAGCAGAACAATTGTATATAAAGGGATGTTTCTGGTTGGACAACTTCGTACTTTTTTTCTGGATTTGCAGGATGAGGCATATGAATCAGCGATTGCTATGGTACATTCCAGATTTTCGACGAATACTAATCCGAGTTGGGAAAGAGCACATCCGAATCGCTTTCTGGTACATAACGGAGAAATTAATACCATCAAAGGAAATGCGGATAAAATGTTGGCCAGAGAAGAAACCATGCATTCCAAAGTGTTCTCAGCAGATGATATGACAAAAGTCTTTCCAGTGGTAGATACCAATGGGTCTGATTCAGCTATGTTGGATAATACTCTGGAATTTCTGGTTATGGGAGGCATGGAGCTTCCGCTTGCAGCAATGGCAATGATTCCGGAACCGTGGGCACATAACGATACAATTTCACAGGAAGGAAGAGACTTCTACCAGTACTATGCGACGATGATGGAACCGTGGGATGGGCCGGCATCCATTCTTTTTTCAGACGGGGATGTGATGGGCGCAGTTCTGGATCGAAACGGACTTCGGCCATCCAGATATTATGTAATGGATGACCATAGACTGATTTTATCTTCTGAAGTTGGAGTGCTTGATTTAGATGAAGCACATATTCTGAAAAAGGAGCGTTTACATCCTGGAAAAATGCTTCTGGTAGATACCAAAAAGAAAAAGATTTTTCTGGATGAGGAAATCAAACAGTACTATGCACAGAAAGAGCCTTATGGAGAATGGCTGGACAGCAATCTTCTTACATTGGCAGAAATTAAGATTCCGAATGAGAAAGTACCACCTTTTGGCAAAGAACGTCTGATGCGGTTACAGAAAGCATTTGGATATAATTATGAAGAATATCGTGATGGCATTTATACAATGGCATTAAATGGAACCGAGCAGATCGGAGCAATGGGTGTGGATACACCGATTGCTGCACTTTCCAAAGAATATCAGCCATTATTTTATTATTTTAAACAACTGTTTGCACAGGTGACGAATCCTCCGATTGATGCAGTCAGGGAAAAGATTGTAACTTCCACAACTGTCTATGTGGGAAAAAACGGAAATCTTCTGGAAGAAAAGCCGGAGAATTGTCAAGTATTGAAAATAAATAACCCGATTCTAAATGATTTGGATTTGCTGAAAATCAAGACCATGAAAAAAGATGGGTTCAAGGTGTCGCAGGTTCCAATCACCTTTTATAAGAGCAGTCCAATTGAACGCGTGCTGGATCACTTATTTGTAGAAGTCGATAAGGCATATAAGGAAGGAGCTAATATTCTGATTCTTTCCGACAGAGATGTGGACGAAAACCGTGTGGCATTGCCGTCTCTTCTTGCAGTGGCAGCTGTACATAAACATCTGGTCCAGACAAAGAAATGTACAGCCATGTCTTTGATTCTGGAATCTGGAGAACCAAGAGAAGTGCATCATTTTGCAACACTTTTGGGATATGGGGCAAGTGCGGTCAATCCATATCTTGCACATGCAACGATTGGAGAATTGATAAATGAAGGACTTTTAAATAAGGATTATTATGCAGCAGTTGATGATTATGACCATGCAATCATTCAGGGAATTGTAAAGATTGCATCGAAGATGGGAATCTCTACGATTCAATCTTACCAGGGAAGTAAGATTTTTGAAGCTATTGGAATTTCGGAAGATGTGATTCAAAAATACTTTACAGGAACGGTCAGCAGAATCAGTGGAATTACATTGAAGGATATTGAAGAAAAGACGGAAGCACAGCATTCAAAAGCATTTGATCCACTTGGACTTGATGCAGATTTGACATTGACATCAATGGGACGCCACAAAATGCGTGCCAATGGAGAACAGCATCGCTTTAATCCACAGACGATTCATCTGCTGCAGCAGTCCACAAGAGAAAATAATTATGATAAATTTGTAGAATATACAAAGCTGATTGACGGAGAACAAACAGGATATCTAAGGTCGCTTATGGACTTTCATTATCCGGAACAGGGAATTGATCTTTCAGAAGTAGAAAGTGAGACAGAAATCGTAAAACGATTTAAGACAGGAGCGATGTCTTATGGTTCAATTTCGGAAGAAGCACATGAGGCACTGGCAATTGCCATGAATCATCTCCATGGAAAATCGAACAGTGGAGAAGGCGGAGAAAGCGACAAGCGTTTGGCGTCTGCAGGGACAAAGCATGATAGAAGTTCTGCGATTAAACAGGTAGCAAGCGGACGCTTTGGTGTTACAAGCAAATATCTGACTAGTGCAAAAGAAATTCAGATTAAGATGGCACAGGGTGCAAAACCTGGTGAAGGCGGACATTTGCCGGCCAAAAAAGTGTATCCCTGGATTGCCAAGACCAGACATTCTACACCGGGTGTAAGTCTGATCTCACCGCCGCCGCATCACGATATTTATTCGATTGAGGATTTGGCACAGCTTATTTATGATTTGAAAAATGCAAATAAGAATGCAAGAATTTCTGTAAAACTAGTGTCTGAAGCTGGTGTTGGAACGGTAGCAGCCGGAGTGGCAAAAGCGGGTGCTCAGGTCATCTTAGTGTCTGGATATGATGGTGGAACAGGAGCAGCTCCAATTAGTTCTATTCATAATGCCGGGCTTCCGTGGGAACTTGGCCTTGCAGAAACCCATCAGACACTGATTCTGAATGGCCTTCGAAATCGGGTCGTTATTGAGACGGATGGGAAATTGATGAGTGGTCGAGATGTTGTAGTAGCAGCACTTCTGGGAGCAGAAGAATTTGGATTTGCCACAGCGCCACTGGTAACCCTCGGATGTACTATGATGCGTGTATGTAATTTAGATACCTGTCCAATGGGAATTGCAACACAAAATCCAGAACTTCGTAAACGATTCAGCGGGAAACCAGAATATGTAGAGAATTTCATGTTATTTATCGCCAGACAAGTGAGAGAATACATGGCAAAATTAGGGATTCGCACGATGGATGAACTGATCGGACGAACAGACCTTCTGAAAAAAAAGGAAAATCTTACCGGGATCGAAGCAAAAATTGATCTGAGTCGTATTTTAAATATGAATATCAATACAGATCGACAGATTAATATTTTCCATCCGGAATGTGTTTATGATTTTCAGTTGGAACAGACGAAAGATGAGGCAATCCTGCTAAAGATGAAAGAAATTCGTGATGCAATTGCTAAAGGAAAGCAACAGAAAATTACAGTAACTTTAAGTAATACAGACCGTACCTTTGGAACGATTCTCGGCGCAGAGATTACCAGACGGCATCCGGACGGTATGGCAGAAGATACCATCATTATTAACTGCAAAGGATCCGGTGGACAGAGCTTTGGTGCGTTTATTCCAAAAGGGTTGACTCTGAATCTTTGTGGAGACAGCAACGATTATTTTGGAAAAGGATTATCCGGTGGAAAACTGGTGATTTATGCACCACAAGAAGCAGCCTATGAACCGGAAAAGAATATCATCATTGGGAATGTCGCATTATATGGAGCAACCTCCGGAGAAGCATACATTGCCGGCATGGCAGGGGAACGATTCTGTGTCAGAAATTCAGGAGCCAAAGCGGTGGTAGAAGGTGTCGGTGAACATGGATGCGAATATATGACCGGAGGATGTGTTGTGGTACTTGGTCTGACCGGTAAAAACTTTGCGGCCGGAATGAGCGGTGGTGTGGCTTATGTATTAGATGAAAAGAATCATTTGTATCGCCATTTGAACAAAGAGATGGTTCTGCTGGAAAAAGTAGAGACAAAGCATGATAAAGAAGAATTGAGAGAAATGCTGGAAAAACATGCAGCATATACAGGTTCAAAAAAGGCAAAAGAAGTGTTGGAACATTTCGAAGAGTATCTTCCGAAATTTAAGAAGATCATTCCGGAAGATTACAAACTTATGCTTCAATTATCTTCCAAATTTGAAGAACAGGGTATGACGAGAGCGGAAGCGCAGATTGAAGCATTTTATGAAAGTATTGGAAAGAAGCATTAGCGGGAGGAGGATTAGTTATGGGAAAAACAACAGGATTTTTAGATTATCAGAGAAAAAATGGTCCAGAAACTCCAGCCGCTGGAAGAATTGCAGATTTTAAAGAATTTCATGAAAGATTACCTTTAGAGGAACAGCGACTTCAGGGAGCCAGATGTATGGATTGTGGAGTTCCGTTTTGCCAGGCAGGAGTTATGCTTGGCGGAATGGTTTCTGGATGCCCGCTTCATAATCTGATACCGGAGATGAATGACCTTGTGTGTAATGGAAACTGGGAACAGGCATATGTCCGATTAAGTAAGACGCATAGCTTTCCGGAATTTACCTCAAGGGTCTGCCCGGCTCTTTGTGAAGCCGCCTGTACATGTGGATTACATGGACAGTCGGTTTCCACAAAAGAAAATGAAAAAGCAGTGATTGAATATGCCTTTGAGCATGGGCTTGTAAAACCGGAAATTCCGACTGTGAGAACCGGAAAAAAAGTTGCAATTATTGGAAGTGGTCCAGCGGGACTTGCCGCAGCGGTTCAGTTAAATAAGAGAGGGCATGAAGTGACTGTTTACGAAAGACATGACCGTGCAGGAGGACTTCTACGTTATGGTATTCCAAATATGAAGTTGGAAAAATCTGTGATTGACCGGAGAATCGGTATCATGGAAGCATCAGGAATACAGTTCCGTTATAACTTGAATGTGGGTGTGGATCTTACTGGAGAAGATCTTTTGAAAGAATATGACAGAGTGATTTTGGCGTGTGGAGCATCGAACCCAAGAGATATCAACGTTCCGGGAAGAGAGGCAGAAGGAATCGAATTTGCAGTGCCATTTTTGACAAAAGTGACAAAAACATTGCTGGATTCTGATTTTCAGAATGTGCCATATGAATTATGCCAGGGAAAACATGTGGTAATCATTGGTGGTGGCGATACGGGAAATGACTGTGCAGGAACAGCCATTCGTCTTGGTGCGGCCAGTGTGACACAGTTGGAAATGATGCCGGAACCTCCGAAAGAAAGGACGGTATCGAACCCATGGCCACAGTGGCCAAAAGTCTTGAAAACAGACTATGGTCAAGAAGAAGCTATCGAAAAATTCGGATATGATCCACGCATTTACCGCACAACAGTCACTGAATTTCTGAAAGATGAAGCTGAAAGAGTCTGTGGGGCAAAGACCGTAGAATTGCGGCAGGAATATGATCAAAAGATAAAGCGGATGCAAATGGTTCCGGTAGAAGGAACAGAAAAAATAATTCCTGTAGATTTGGTATTGATTGCTGCCGGTTTCCTTGGGAGTGAGACTTATATTTCAGAAAACTTAGGTGTAGAGTTGAATGAAAGAACAAACGTGAAAACAGAAGCGGGGACTTATCAGACGAATGTAAAGAAAGTATTCACAGCAGGAGACATGCACAGAGGACAGTCCCTGGTTGTATGGGCAATCGCTGAAGGACGTGCTGTAGCAAAAGAAGTGGATGAATCATTGATGGGGTATACAAACCTTTAAAGAAAAGGAGGACGAATGATGAGAACAATAGAAGAAATATTGAATTTGATTGAGGAAGAGAATGTAAAATTTATCCGTCTGCAATTTGCCGATATGTATGGTAATTTGAAAAATATTGCAGTAACGCCGAATGAATTGGAGCGTGTGCTGAATAACAAATACCTGTTTGAAAATCAGCAGCTTTTTGGAATGGAAAAAGATGGAGAAGATATGTATTTAGAACCGGATCTGGATACCTTTGTCATTCTTCCATGGAGACCTCAGCAGGGAAAGGTCGCAAGATTAATCTGTGATGTTTATAATATAGACGGAACGCTCTGTGAGTTTTCTCCCCGTACGATTTTAAAAGAAATTATTCAGTCTGCAAAAGAAAAAGGATATACGTTTTATGTGGATCCAGAATGCGAATTCTTTTTGTTCGACACAGATGATAAAGGAGTAGCAACGACAGTAACGCATGAAATGGCAGGTTATATGGAAGTAGGGCCTGCGGATGCAGGAGAAAATGTCAGACGAGATATTGTTCTGATGTTGGAAGAAATGGGATTTGAGATGGAATCTTCTCATCATGAAACCGCTCCGTCTCAACATGAAATTGATTTCAGAGAAGGAGAGGCTTTGCAGATTGCAGATTCTGTTATTACATTTAAATCAGCAGTTCGCTCTATTGCAAAAAAATTTGGTCTTCATGCAACATTTATGCCCAAACCAAAACATGGAGTTGCAGGAAGTGGCATGCATTTGAATATTTCTGTTTATAAAGATGGAAGATTTCTTTTTAATTCAAAAGATGGAGAACTCACAGAAGAGACAAAGTGGTTCATCGGAGGAATTATAAAACATGTAAAGGGGATGTGTGCGATTACGAATCCGTTGGTAAATTCTTATAAAAGACTACAGTCCGGATACAGTGCACCGAACGATATTGCATGGAGCTATCGAGATGTAAATGCCATTGTGAAAGTGAGAAAATCAATCGGAGAAGATACAAAAGTAGAACTTCGTTTCCCGGATCCATCGGCAAATCCTTATCTTGCAATTGCACTTTGTATTGCGGCAGGAATAGATGGTTTGGAACATCAGATTCATCCGGGAGACACTCTGGAAAATTGCAGAGAGAAAGGACTTCCTGTGCGGAATCTTCCAAGTACCCTCCGTGAAGCGATTCATCATATGAAAAATGATGAACTGATAGAGCATGTACTCGGAAAAGAATTTGTCAGAGCATATATGAATGGGAAAATTCATGAGTGGAATGAATATATGGCACAGGTGTCAGACTGGGAAGTTGAAAAATACCTGTATTGTGTCTAAAAGAAAGAGGACAGAATAATGAGCAGTATAATCGTAGCTTTGCCAAAGCTGGAAGATGCAAAACACATCAGAGATATTTTACAGCGTTACGGTTTGAATACAGCTGCTATCTGTACAACCGGATCAAATGTACTTGCGCAGGTACATCAGCTTGACGCGGGAGTCGTAGTTTGTGGCAGAAAATTTTGTGACATGAATTACATTCAATTGATGGAATATTTACCTGAAAGCTTCGAAATACTTTTGCTTGCTTCCAGGGCAACGCTGGAGAATTGCCCGTTCGATATTATGAAACTGGCGTTTCCAATTTGTGTGAATGATCTGGTCGGATCTGTGGAGATGATCTGTGCTCAGTTGGAGCGGAAATATGGAAAAGCGAGACCTGTAGCAAAGAAACGGACAGAGCGAGAACAGAATTACATAAATAATGCAAAATGGGTATTAATGGAAAGAAATAATATGACAGAACAGGAGGCATTTCGCTATATTCAGAAGTGCAGTATGGACACGGGAACGAATATGGTGGAGACAGCGCAAATGATCTTACTGATGATATGTGGAGAATAAACGTGGAATAAAAGAGTGGCAAGCCAATTGAATGCCATTTTTGTGTAAAAGAAAAGCCCGGCATGTCCGGGCTCGTTCTAATATATTATACTATTTTCAACTCGCAGATATCTATCACCGGTACATTCTCGGCAGAATAATCCTTTTTCAATATTTCTGCCAGTGCATTTGCAGTGTCCAGGCTTGTCAGACAAGGAATGCCAAGCTCTACGCTTTTTCGCCTTACCTTTACGCTGTCCCTGGCTGGGATGCGCCCTTTTGCGGATGTGGAAATAATGTAGTTGATTTTTCCACTTTCTAAAAGAGCCAGTGTATTCTGCTCGGATTCGTGTATCTTATGGACCATTGTTACATGAAGTCCGGCATCTCTAAGGACTTTGGAAGTTCCCTTGGTTGCGTATAGATGGAAGCCTGATCTGGCAAATTTGTCAGCGATTTCCACAATTTCCGATTTGTCAGTGTCGCGGACAGTGATGAAGATTCCGCCGCCATGGCGGAAAGTGTATCCGGCACCAAGAAGGCCTTTATAGAGGGCTTCTGTTATCGAAGGTGCAATTCCAAGAACTTCACCAGTAGATTTCATTTCAGGTCCTAACATGGTATCTAGCCCGGACAATTTTTCAAAGGAAAAGACAGGTACTTTGATGGCCGTGTAGTCTGCATTTGGATAGAGACCGGTTCCGTAAGGCATATCCTTTAATTTTTCACCAAGCATGATCCTGGTTGCAATATCAATCATTGGAACCCCAGTCACTTTGCTTAAATATGGGACGGTTCTGGAAGAACGAGGATTTACCTCGATCACATAAATCTGTCCGCTGCTGATAACATATTGAATGTTGATCAGACCCTTTGTATTTAGTGCAAGTGCAAGTTTGGTAGAGTACTCGATGATTTTTGCAGTTTGTGCAGGATTTAAATTCCATGCAGGATAAACAGCAATGGAGTCACCAGAGTGGATGCCGGCACGATCGATATGCTCCATGATACCAGGAAGCAGTACTTCTTCACCGTCACAGATGGCATCTACTTCTAACTCGGTTCCCATCATATATTTGTCGATTAAGATCAGATTTCCTTCCATGTGGGAAAGGATGATCTGCATATATTCTTTCACATCATCATCTGAGAAAGCGATGATCATGTTCTGTCCACCAAGGACATAAGAAGGGCGGAGGAGCACTGGATAGCCAAGTTCGTTGGCAGATTCAAGTGCCTCCCTGGTTGTATGGACGGTTGTGCCTTGCGGCTGTTTGATATGTAATTCTTTTAACAGTGCTTCAAAACGCCCGCGATCTTCTGCCGCATCAATACTGTCTGCAGGTGTTCCAATAATTGGAATGTTCTTTTCAGAAAGCCACTTTGTAAGTCGGATGGCCGTCTGCCCTCCGAATGCAATTACTGTACCTACCGGTTTTTCAATGGCAATGATATCCTGTATGTCTTCCGGTGTCAGTGGTTCAAAGTACAAACGGTCAGCTGTATTGAAATCTGTAGATACGGTTTCCGGGTTATTATTTACGATTACAACTTCGTATCCGGCTTCCTTGAGTGCCCAGACACAGTGCACAGAAGCATAGTCAAATTCAATACCCTGACCGATACGAATTGGACCGGAACCGAATACAATGATGACCGGCTTACGTTCTTTTAGATTTGCAATAAACGCAGCAGCTTCGTCTTCCTCATCATAGGTAGAGTAGAAGTAAGGTGTTTTTGCATCAAATTCAGCGCCACAGGTATCTACCATTTTATAAGTGTATGGAAGCCGCGAAAAAGAAACCTCACCGCTGATGCGCTTTATTACTTTATCAGGAAAACCATTTTCCTTTAATTCGCGGATGAATGTGTCAGAAAGTGCTTCTGTTCTCAGGCGTTTTTCCAGTGTGCACAAATGTTGAATCTTATGGAGAAACCAGCGGTCGATCTTAGTAAGGTTATGAAGCTCCTCAATGGAAATGCCGCGGGAAATAGCTTCATAAACTGCAAAAATTCGTTCATCATCCTGCATTAGGATTTTTTTAGTCAATTCGATTGTGGTCATCTGTTTCATGCGGTCATCACTTAAAGAATCATGCGAAATTTCTGCGCCACGGACGGCTTTCATCAGTGCCTGTTCAAAGGTCCTTCCGATTGCCATGACTTCACCGGTGGCTTTCATCTGTGTACCGAGGGTGCGGGAAGCGTAAACAAACTTATCAAATGGCCATTTTGGAAATTTGACGACAACATAATCCAGAGCTGGTTCAAAGCAGGCTTTTGTCTTTCCGGTAACTTCATTTAAAATTTCGTCCATGCGGTAGCCGATGGCGATTTTGGTGGCAACCCGCGCAATCGGATATCCGGTCGCTTTGCTGGCAAGCGCAGAAGAGCGTGAAACACGAGGATTTACTTCGATAACTGCATATTCAAAACTTTTTGGATGAAGGGCAAATTGAACGTTACATCCACCTTCGATGCCCATGGAGCTGATGATATTTAAAGCTGCGCTTCGGAGCATCTGGTATTCTTTGTCTGCGAGGGTAAGTGTCGGGGCAACGACAATCGAGTCACCGGTATGGATTCCGATTGGGTCCAGATTTTCCATAGAACAAATCGTAATTACATTTCCATCGCCGTCCCGCATGACCTCGAATTCAATTTCTTTCCAGCCAGCAATACATTTTTCGACCAGAATTTGTGTGATTGGCGACTGGCGAAGCCCAGAAGCTGCAATTTCGCGGAGTTGGGGTTCTGAATATGCAATTCCACCGCCGGTTCCGCCAAGTGTAAATGCCGGGCGTACGATAACCGGATAACCGATGGTTTGTGCAAAGGCAAGCGCTCCATCTAAGGTTTCAGTGATGACAGACGGGATGGTTGGTTCCCCAATGTTGTCCATGGTATCTTTAAAAATCTGTCGGTCTTCGGCTTTATCGATTGTATCAGGGTCAGCCCCCAATAAAATGACACCTTCTTGTTCCAGAAATCCTTCCTTTGCGAGCTGCATAGAAAGAGTCAGACCGGTCTGACCGCCCAGTGTTGAGAGGAGACTGTCCGGTTTTTCTTTTTTAATGATTTCTTTTAAGAAATCCAGCGTTAATGGTTCTACATATACATGATCTGCCATGGCAGTATCGGTCATGATGGTAGCAGGATTTGAATTTACCAGTACGACTTCCAGTCCTTCTTCTTTTAATGCACGGCATGCCTGTGTGCCGGCATAATCAAATTCTGCAGCCTGACCGATTACAATTGGACCGGAACCGATAACAAGTATTTTTTTGAGATTCGGATTTAATGGCATAATGACCCACTCCTTTCCATAAGTGAAATAAATTCATCGAATAAGAAATCGGTATCGTGAGGACCAGCGCAGGCTTCCGGATGAAACTGCACGGAAAATCCTGGGAAATCATGATAAATAATACCTTCACAGGTGCCATCATTTAAATTGATATAACTGATCGTGGCACTTTCCGGCAAGGAATCGTTTATAACTGCATAGCCATGATTCTGGCTGGTAATATAGATTTTTTCAGTCTGGAGGTTTTTCACCGGCTGGTTGGCTCCACGGTGACCATATTTCAGCTTTTCTGTCTTCGCACCATTTGCCAGAGCCATAAGCTGATGCCCCATACAGATACCAAAAATCGGAATCTGGGAAGCACAGATTTTTGCAAGTTCTGTAACGATGGATGGATTATCTTCCGGATTGCCTGGTCCGTTGCTCAGCATAATTCCGTCTGGGTGTAAAGCAAGAATTTCTTCGCAGGAAGAATCTGCCGGAACGACTGTGATTTTACAACCTGATGCATGGAGTTTGCGGATGATATTTTGCTTTGCGCCAAAATCCCAAAGGACGACATGGAATTTTGGGAGACCTGAAGGAACAATATAGGATTTTGCTGTAGATACCAGTGGTATGACTTGTCCCATATTCCAATTGGAAATATCTGTGAGAGAATTGAGAACTGGAAGTGTCCTGGTAAGGCGTCCATTCATAACACCTTTGTTTCGGATTTTTTTGGTGAGAGCTCTTGTATCAATACCATAAATGCCAGGAACTTTCTGCTGTTTCAGCCATTCGCTCAAGGTTATTTGTGAGCGGAAGTTGGAAGGTTCCGGACAGTATTCTTTGACAATGTAAGCAGAAAGATGAATCGTACTTCCTTCAAAATCAGAGGGAATGACTCCATAATTCCCGATCAGAGGAAAAGTCTGAATTACCATCTGTCCATAGTAGCTGGGGTCCGTTAAGGTTTCAAGATATCCGGTCATCGCTGTTGTAAAGACAACTTCACCGGTCACATCTTCAGAAAGGGGAGCGCCAAAAGATGTACCGGTGAAAATGGTACCATCTTCTAGTTGTAAGTAAATTGTTTCTTCCATGAAAATCACCTCGTATAATAGTGTCAAAACACAGAGTCGAGATATGTCTTAAGAATCTCGCTCTGATCAGCGGTCGTCAAATTTTCATTCGTGTAAGCTCGATGTCCATTTTCTCGTCGCTATAACAAAAAAAGATGCCCTTGAAAAATGATTTTTCAAGAACATCTTTGTTCGTTTGAGGTATTATAGCACTATGAAAAAAAGAGGTCAAGAGAAAAATAACAGAAATAATGATGTAAAAAAATATTTGATAAAATATTGACAGATATTTTGTGGTATGCTATCTTTATTATCAAAAAATAAGAGCGATTGAGTTCGCATAAATGGGCTTTCACAATGATGTGAGGCAAATAGGTATACGCGGATATGGCAGTTATTCGTCCTATGAAAGGACGGGTAGCTGTCTTTTTTATGAGAGAAATTGAAGGAGATGAGAGATATGTGTTCGATTATGTGTTATTGGGGAAAAGATATTTCAAAGGAGATGTTTGAAGAATATTTGAACAGAACAAAGATGCGTGGTCCAGATGCGATGCAGGTGATAGAGACAGATTTTGGCTATCTTGGCTTTGCACGTCTTGCGATTATGGGACTTACAGAAGAAGGTATGCAGCCATTTCAATATGATGATGATATGGTAATCTGCAACGGAGAAATCTATGGTTTTCGAAAAATGAAAGAAGAATTACAGGAACGGGGATATACATTTAAAAGTGGTTCAGACTGTGAATTATTGCTGCCGCTTTACAGGGAATACGGAGATGAAATGTTTGCGCATTTAGATGCAGAATATGCCTGTGTGTTATATGACAGTAAAGAAAAAAGGCTTCTCGCAGCTCGTGACCCCATTGGAATCCGACCATTATTTTATGGATATTCTAAGAGTGGAAACATTGCATTTGCAAGTGAGGCAAAGTGTTTAAATGGATTAGTAGAGGAAATTTTTCCATTTCCACCAGGATATTATTATAAAGATGGTGATTTCTTCTGCTATGAACAGATTGAAAAAGCACATGGATATATACACGATGAAATAGATCATATACTTGAAAATATTCATGATAAACTTACAGAGGGTGTAAGAAAGAGAATGGATGCAGATGCACCGCTTGGATTCTTGCTTTCCGGCGGGCTTGATTCCAGTCTGATCTGTGCGATTGCAGCAAAAATGACGGATAAACCAATCCGTACCTTTGCAATTGGGATGGATATAGATGCCATTGACTTAAAATACGCTAAGCAGGTGGCGGATTATATTGGAGCAGACCATACAGAAGTCATTATGACTAAAGAAGAGGTTTTAGAACATCTGGAGACAGTTATCGAGGTATTGGCAACATATGATATTACTACGATCCGTGCAAGCATGGGAATGTATCTGGTCTGTAAAGCGATTCATGAAAAGACCGATATCAAAGTACTTTTAACCGGAGAAATTTCGGATGAGCTTTTTGGATATAAATACACTGATTTTGCACCGAATGCAGTGGAATTTCAGAAAGAGGCGGAGAAGAGAATCCGAGAGCTTTACTGCTATGATGTGCTTCGAGCAGATAGATGTCTTGCAGCAAACAGTCTGGAAGCAAGAGTTCCGTTTGGCGATTTAAATTTTGTGCGCTATGTGATGGCAATTGATCCTGCAAAAAAAATGAATATTTATGGTAAGGGAAAATATTTGCTTCGGAAAGCATTTGAAAAGGATCACATTCTTCCGAATGAGATTCTATGGAGAGAAAAGGCTGCGTTTAGTGATGCAGTAGGTCATAGTATGGTAGATGATTTAAAAGAATATGCAAATGCGTTTTACACAGATGAAGAATTTGAAACTTTAAAAGCAACATATGATTATGCGACTCCATTTACGAAAGAAAGTCTTTTGTACAGAGAAATTTTTGAAAAATATTATCCGGGGCAGGGAAGAATGATACCGGATTTCTGGATGCCAAACAAAGCATGGGAGGGCTGTGATGTGGATGATCCGAGTGCAAGAGTATTGAAGAATTATGGAGACAGCGGAAAATAATCTACCTCATAATCAGACATCCTCTCCAATTGAATTTATAAGAATATTGTATCAAATCGGAGAGGAAATGCCCTGGTGGTAGTGTAAAATATTTTGTGTAAACCTCTTAGATTAATGAAAAAATCTTAGGTTTAAAAGATATGAATCTAAAATGCGTGGGGGCTGAATGGCACATTCTGCTGTTCAGCCCTTGGCTTAT
>Ga0129317_1001322_pt1 | contig 18922 bp, 16 predicted proteins | sample Cm1ome_FD_94430 | JGI IMG/M metagenome (GOLD analysis project Ga0129317, IMG submission 94430) | Eastern black-and-white colobus group fecal microbial communities from Wisconsin, USA - Cm1105 metagenome | ecosystem: Host-associated > Mammals > Digestive system > Large intestine > Fecal | place... | reverse complement strand
TGGTGTTGCCGAAGATCACATTCTATCCTTTGAGCTGGACTTGACTCGTGATATTCGATATCGCAATCCGCTGGAGCTTGCCGCTCATGTTCGTGAGATCGCAGAACACAGTGCAGACCAATATTACCTTTTTGTAGACGAGATCCAGATGTCCGATGAAGTTCCGAATCCCTACAATCCGGATGGAAAGAAGATTACCTTCTACGACGCACTCAACGATTTGAAGTCATTGTCCAACTTGGACATTTATGTGACCGGCAGCAACTCCAAAATGCTGTCCTCTGACATACTGACTGAGTTTCGAGGACGAAGCGATGAGATTCGTGTGCATCCGCTTTCCTTTGCTGAATACTACTCGGCTGTTGGCGGCGATAAGCAGGACGCTTTTGACGAGTTTGCTTTCTACGGCGGTATGCCGCTGATTTTATCCCGTCCCACAGACGCCGCGAAGATGGCTTACCTGAAATCGCTGTTTTCTGAGGTTTATCTGAAGGACATCGTAGAACGAAAGAAAATCAAGCGTGAGGATGTGCTGTCCGCTATTCTTGATCTGCTGTGTTCGTCTATAGGCTCTCTGACCAATCCGACGAAGGTTGCCGCCGCCATCAACACAGTTCAGAAGCGCAGCGGTGAGAATGTCGTTGCCTTGAACACCGTGAAAGCATATATGGATCACTTATCTGATTCATTTCTCTTCACAGAATGCAAACGCTGGGACGTCAAGGGAAAAAGTTATTTTGACTATCCAAATAAATACTACTGTGAGGACATCGGACTGAGAAATGCCCGCATTGGCTTCCGTCAGCAGGAAATGACGCACATCATGGAGAACATCATTTTCAATGAGCTGATGATCCGTGAATGCTCCGTTGACATCGGTATCGTCTATGGCAATGAGAAAAATGCTAAAGGAAATGTCACTCCGGTTGCGCGTGAAATTGACTTCATTGCAACCTCCGGCGGCAAGAAGACCTATATTCAGTCAGCCTACGCATTGGGAACAGAAGAAAAGGCAATTACCGAGAATAAGCCTTTCGCGCTGACCGGCGATTCTTTCCCTAAGATTATCGTGCGTCATGACATACGCAAGCGTTGGTATGATGACAATGGCATTCTCAATATCAGCGTCATCGACTTCCTTTTGGATGACATGCTTGTCTGAATTCTCTCAAAGCAAAACTGCTCATCGTGATTAGCTCATGGTGGGCATTTTTTCTTTTACATTTTTATATCTTTTCAATCCATAAAATGTTATAATGAAAACTCAAAAAAATAAACGGTATGTAATTTATTAGTTTCAGAGAGCAACATTCAGCTTTTGCTGATTAGTGAACACATCTTTAGGATATGTATACGGAGGTGAGCTTATGGCAGACAAACACGTTAACGTATATCAGCATTCCGATGAAACGAAAATGCCGATATGCCCGGAAAAAGGACCTATAACCGAGGAACTGCTTGAGAGAATGAATAAGTGGTGGAGAGCCGCCAACTATCTTTCTGCATGTCAGCTGTATCTTTTGGATAACCCCCTTTTGAAGAAGCCTCTTACAATGGACATGATAAAGAAAAAGATCGTGGGTCATTGGGGAACAGTACCGGGACAGAACTTTGTATTTACACATCTTAACAGAGTGATAAAGAGATATGATCTTGATCTCATTCTTCTTTCAGGACCGGGACACGGCGGTAATTTCTTCATTGCAAATGAATATCTTGACGGGACCTACAGTGAGGTATACCCTGACGTATCACAGGACATACCAGGTATGACAAAGCTTTTCAAGCAGTTTTCATTCCCTGGCGGTGTGCCTTCTCACTGTGCACCGGAAACACCGGGATCGATAAATGAGGGTGGAGAGCTCGGCTACGGTATAGCTCATGCTTTCGGAGCTGTGTTTGATGATCCTGACCTCATTGCATGTGTAACCGTAGGCGACGGTGAGGCTGAGACAGGTCCTCTTGCGACCTCCTGGCACAGCAACAAGTTTTTGAATCCGATAACAGACGGAGCAGTGCTTCCTATACTTCATCTTAACGGCTATAAGATAGCTAACCCTACATTGTTTGCAAGAATGCCTCATGAAGAGCTTGTTGACTTCTTCCACGGCTGCGGCTGGGAACCTTACTTTGTTGAAGGTGATGATCCTATGCCTATGCATAAGAAGATGGCAGAGACTTTGGATACAGTTATCGAGAGTATAAAGGCAATTCAGGAGCATGCAAGAAAAACGGGTGATACCTCGAGACCGAGATGGCCTATGATAGTGCTTCGCACACCTAAGGGCTGGACTGCGCCTAAGATAGTTGACGGAAAACGTATAGAAGGCAACTTCCTTGCTCATCAGGTTCCTATAGCAATGGACGATGATCATAATCTTCCTCTTCTTGAAGACTGGCTTAAGAGCTATCATGCGGAAGAGCTGTTTGACGATAACGGAAAGCTTTTACCTGATATAGCATCACTTTCACCTGAAGGAAACAGCAGGATAGGTGCAAACCTTCACGGTAACGGCGGAAAGCTCCTTAAGGAGCTCAGACTTCCTGATTTCAGGGATTACGGCATAGAGGTCAAGGAACACGGAGCTGAAGCTGATCAGGACATGCTTAGACTCGGAGCCTTTGTAAGAGATGTGCTCAAGCTCAACGAGGACAAGAGAAACTTCCGCGTATTCGGACCGGATGAGACAAACTCCAACAGACTTAATGCTGTCTTTGAGGTGACAGACAGAGTGTGGAATGCCGAAAGATATGACGATGACGACCACCTTGCCGCAGACGGCAGGATCATGGATTCAATGCTTTCAGAGCATATGTGCGAGGGCTGGCTTGAGGGCTATCTGCTCACAGGACGTCACGGCTTCTTTGCTACATATGAGGCATTTGCCAGAATTATCGATTCCATGGCGGCACAGCATGCAAAGTGGCTCAAGGTCTGCAACGGACTTCCTTGGCGTGAAAAAATTGCTTCGCTGAACCTGATAATGTCTTCGACAGTATGGCAGCAGGATCACAACGGCTTCACACATCAGGATCCGGGATTTATGGATCATATCGCCAATAAGAAGGCAGACGTTGTAAGACTGTATCTGCCGCCTGATGCAAACTGCCTGTTATCAACCTTTGATCACTGCATCAGGAGCCGTAATTATGTCAATGTTATCATTGCCAGCAAGCATCCGAGACCGCAGTGGCTGAGCATGCCTGAGGCTGTTAAGCATTGCACACAGGGCATAAGCATTTGGGATTGGGCAAGCAATGATCAGGGCAAGGAACCTGACATCATATTTGCATGCGCAGGAGAAACTCCGACACTTGAAGCACTTGCGGCCGTATACATTCTCAATAAGGAGCTGCCGGAGATAAAGACAAGATTTATCAATGTCGTAGATCTTTTCAAGCTTCAGCCTGCCAGCGAGCATCCGCACGGACTTACCGATGCAGACTATGACATGCTGTTTACAAAGGATAAGCCGGTACTGTTTAACTTCCACGGCTATGCAAGCCTTGTACACGAGCTTACATACAGAAGACACAATAACCGCTTCATGCATGTAAGAGGCTATAAGGAGGAAGGAACTATCACAACACCGTTCGATGTAAGAGTTCAGAATGATATCGATCGTTTCCACCTTGTTAAGGATGCTATCAAGCTGCTTCCTCAGCTTGGAGACAGAGGTGCATATCTGTATCAGAAGATGAATGATAAGCTTGTTGAGCATAAGCAGTATATCAGAGAGTATGGTGTGGATCTGCCTGAGGTTGCGAATTGGAAATGGGAACGCAGTTGACACAGAGCATGCGGGATAGTATTATAGCAATGCTTAGATTTATTTTAAGTTTAAAAGCTATTTAAAAAACTTTGTGGCGCCGCATAACGGCTTTAAAAGTGCGGCGCCATAAGGATCAAAACCAGAAATATTATTAGGAGAGCAGCAATGAACAAGGTTACAGATTCGATTTTTTATGTAGGTGTTAATGATCATCAGGTAGACCTTTTTGAGGGTCAGTATGTTGTTCCTAACGGAATGTCATATAACTCCTATGTAATAGTTGACGATAAAACAGCAGTAATGGATACAGTTGATATTCATTTTACAGAGGAATGGCTCAAGAATATAGCAGAGGTTTTAGGTGACAGAAAGCCTGATTATCTTATAGTTCAGCACATGGAGCCTGACCATTCGGCAAGCATCGAGGCATTCAGAAAGGTTTATCCGGATGCTATTGTTGTTGCTACAGATAAGGCCTTCAAGATGATCGGACAGTTCTTCAGAGATATGGAGATCCCGGAGGATAAGAAGATCGTTGCGGCAAATATGGCAACACTCGAGCTTGGCGCTCATACACTTACCTTCGTACATGCACCTATGGTTCATTGGCCTGAGGTCATGATGACCTATGATTCAAAGGATAAGGTCCTTTTCTCTGCTGATGGCTTCGGAAAGTTCGGTGCTTTAGATGTTGAAGAAGAGTGGGACTGCGAGGCAAGAAGATACTATATCGGTATCGTTGGAAAGTACGGAATGCAGGTTCAGGCAGTACTTAAGAAGGCAGCTGCACTTGACATTGCCATCATCTGCCCGCTTCACGGACCTGTTTTAAAGGAGGATCTCGCTCATTACATCGGACTCTATGACACATGGTCATCATACAGAGCCGAGGATAAGGGTACTGTTATAGCTTATACATCCGTATACGGAAACACAAAGAAGGCTGCTATGATGCTTGCAGACAAGCTCAGAGCAAAGGGTGAGACTGTTGAGATCACAGATCTTGCAAGAGAGGATATGGCTGAGGCTGTTGAGAATGCATTCCGCTATGATAAGCTTGTTCTTGCAACAACAACCTACAATAATGAGATATATCCATTCATGCATCATTTCATCATCAACCTTGTTGAAAGAGATTATAAGAACCGCACAGTAGCTCTTATCGAAAATGGTTCTTGGGCTCCTACAGCAGCAAGAAAGATGAAGTCAATGATGGAAAACTTAAAGAATATCACATGGCTTGATACTGTTACGATTCTTTCCTCTCTCAGCAAGGAAAATGAGGAACAGCTCGATAAGCTTGCCGATGAGCTTTCTAAGTAATGCTTACTGAAATACTTTTAGGAATTATAATTATACTTCTTGTCCTTGTTATCATACTCCTGATAACAAGGACTTCTGCTTCTGTAATGGATAATGCAGGAGCAAGGATGAGCGGTAAGATCTCCGATGATGTATTAAGAGCTCAGGAAAAGCTGATAGATTCGGCAAGTGACCAGCTTACTGACAGGATATCCTTAAATGTTGCCGAAATAAGGCAGGATATCAACCAGAGACTCAGTCATGATTCGGAAGAGAACAGAAGAAACCGTACAGAAGTATCAGATATGATCAGCCGTGGTCAGGAAAAAATGGACAGATCCTTAAGAGAAGCATTAATGTCCATGCAGGATGCAAATCGTAAAAAGCTTGACGATATTCAGACGGATATTAATAAAAAGCTGGATATGTCGCTTAACGAGAGGCTTGATAAGTCCTTTAAAACGGTTGGAGATCAGTTAAATAAGCTATATACCTCGCTGGGAGAGCTTTCGAAGCTGGAAACAGGGGTCAATTCGCTCAACAAAACTCTTTCAAATGTCAAAACAAGAGGTATTTTCGGAGAGACACAGCTCGAAAATATCTTAAGTGACATACTTTCGCCGTCATTATACGATAAAAACGTAGTTACAAAGCGAAGCAAATCAGCTAACCGAGATGCTGTTGAGTTTGCAGTCAAGATACCTGATAAAGAGACTGTGGGAGAATTTATGTATCTGCCGATAGATTCGAAATTTCCGGCAAGCATATACGACAGGATCAGGCAGGCCTCTGAGGCTTCGGATCCGCAGGCTCTGTCAGCTGCGGTCAAGGAGCTTGAGATAAAGGTCAAGCAGGATGCGAAGGATATTCAGGATAAATATCTTGACCCGCCGTATACAACTGACTTCGGCATCATGTTTCTTCCTACAGAGTCACTTTATGCGGAGGTGCTTCGTATACCGGGACTTGTTGAGGAATGCAGAAGCAGATACCATGTGACTGTTACCGGACCTTCTACTGCTGCGGCGCTTATCAACTCACTCAGCATCGGCTTCAGGTATATGGCTGTGAACAGAGACTCACAGAACATCTTAAAGCTTCTGAGTGCAATAAAGAGCCAGTATCACAAGCTAAGCGAGCTCATTGATAAAGCTGACAGCAGGATCGAGCTTGCAAAGAAAGCCACCGATGATCTGAGACAGAGAACAGACATCATTAATAAGCGTCTGGCCTCTGTTGAGGAGATAGATAAGGATGAGGCAAAGAAGCTTCTGGGTTTTGCTGACGAGTATGGTGACGAATTAGACTCTTACCGTACTTAAATAATATGTATTGGCGGATTGATTTACCGACAATAAACAAATAATTTTTGTACTCTGTGAGGGGTACATTGTATACAATTTACTTTAATGTGGCAGTGTATCATTTTTGGAGCATAATGCTTCAAAAGTAGGCTGCCGCAGCCATTGACTTTAGAATTTCTATGTGATAAAGTCTGAAAGTGAAAGCAATGCATTTTGTCATTTCACAAGTGGCGGATCTTGTTATTTTAAAGGTGACAAACAGTGTCATTTTAAAAGAGACAAGTACTGTCGTTTTGTAAATGACAAAAGCAATTAAAAAGGGATAATATGGAGGATAATATAATGTATAAGATTGAATTTTCAGTACCGTTAAGCGGATCAAAGCTTTTTGACGTAATGGCAGAGGTAACAGCTAAGAAGCTCTGCGCAAAGTTCCCTGGACTTCAGTATGAGTACAAGGACAGCAAGGAGATCCGTATCTTCGGCGAGCTTAATGACTATTGGTACGAAGAGTTCAATAAGGCTGTATTTGAGCTCGGATCACTTTGATTTAAGTTTTAACTTATACATATTGAATGCTTAAACGGCTTAAGCTTTAAGCCGTTTAACTTTATAGATAAGCAAAGGGCTAAAGCATATGCTTTAGTAAGACCTTGGCGACTGCCGCAAAGTGGGTGAGATGAGATCGCTACAGATTTTATCTTGCTTTAAGGGGTAAGGCTGCAGGAGCTTTAATTTTGGCTGCGGAGGCATAAATATGAACCAGAAGTTACACACACCGGAGGTGGATCATCTTTTTGATGCGATCCTTACTCTTAAGACAAGAGAGGAATGCTATCAGCTTTTTTCCGATGTATGCACCATTAAGGAGCTTATTGCTATGGCTCAGAGATATGAGGTGGCCATGATGTTAGAGCAGAAGATGACCTACCTTGATATTGCAGACAAGGTCGGAGCATCCACAGCTACTATTAGCAGGGTAAACCGCTCGCTTACATACGGAGAAGACGGTTATAACCTTGTATTTAAGCGTCTGGGCATAAAGAAATAATATCTTGGCATAGCTTTTGATGTATAGGCATTTAAAGCTGATGTAAAATGAAGCTGACTTCAATTTATGGTTTAAATCAGGTCGGTTTCGCAATTTAAAAAATCAGGACACTCATACTGACAGCTCACATTTTAGTAAGAGCTGTTTCGGTATGGGTGTTTTTGCTTTAGCTGTGGATTTAATTAATACGGTATGCTAAAATTAACTGTTGATATAACAGCGATAATTTGTAGTTATACCGAAGCTTTAAAGTTTCCAAGGGCATATCACAAAAAAAATAACGATTAATGCCGCGATCTGATTATAAGTAAATTCATGTGTATACCATGATTTAATCATAAGTAAATTCACGTGAACGCCATGATTTTATTGTCAGTAAATTCATAAGTATATATAAGTTTTCATAGGTTTTTAAAAATGATCAATTATGTAAGAGGCACACTTTCAGATATAGAAGAAAGCATGATAGTAGTCGAAGCAAGCGGAATAGGGTACGGGATAAATGTACCGGCATCTGTGATGGGCGAGCTTCCGAGAGTCGGAAATGAAGTGCTGATATATACCTACTTTTCGGTAAAGGAAGATTCGCAGAGTCTCTTTGGATTTATTTCCAAGGAGGACAGGGAAATGTTTAAGCAGCTTATAAAGGTTAACGGAGTCGGTCCGAAGGGGGCTCTTGCCATATTATCGGTGCTGAGACCTGATGACTTAAGGATGGCAATCATGTCAGGAGATGCTAAGGCTATCAGCAGAGCACAGGGAATAGGAGCCAAAACCGCAGAAAGAGTCATCCTTGATCTTAGAGATAAGGTAAGCGTTCCTGAGTTTATCAGTACATCTGCTATTAACGGCACTGGTACAGCCAACATTGATCCTAAGGCATTTTCAGCAGGACCGGTATCTGAGGCTATTGACGCACTTACTATGCTTGGCTACAGCAGAGTGGATGCGGGTAAAGCGGTTGCAGGAGTCGTATTAGAGGACGGAATGACTACCGAAGACGTTTTAAAGAAGGCACTTAAAAATATCAAATAATCATTTGTATATAGAAATCACCAAGAACAATATATAAATCACTAAGAACGTTATAGAAATCACCAAGAACAGATGGAATCAAATAACATAAATAATACAAACAAAGAAAAAAAGAAGCTTAATAATAAACAGCAGACGGTCGTTTCAATAGCTATAGCTATTTTTGTTCTTATAGCTATTTTTTGTACTACTAAGCCGCCGAAGACTGCTGAAAATGTAAGTCCCGATGGCTATCCTATAAGCCGTGATGTCTTTCTTCTGGATACCTTCTGCAGCATCACTGTATATGAAGGCGGCGGAGAGCAGGCACTCAGTGACGCCGTAGATGCACTTAATAACTATGACGATCTTTTCAATAAATCCAAGGAAGATTCTGACATATCCCGTATAAATAACAGAGAATCTGACACTGTAAGTATTTCTCATGATACGGCTGTAATGCTTAAAGCGGCTGAAGACATTTGCGAGGAATCAGGAGGAAGCCTTGAGCCTGCAATTAAGCCGGTGACAGACCTTTGGGATTTTAAGGAGAAAAAAGAAGTACCTGATCCTGAACTGATCGAAAAAGCACTTTCGAAGGTTAAAAGCCTTGAGTGGGAGATTAACACCGATAATGATACATTTACAGCTTATGATAGTGATGTTCAGATAGATATAGGCTCTTTTGCAAAGGGCTTTGTGGCAGATAAGATCAAAGAGGTTCTTGTAAAAGACGGCGTTAAATCTGCGATAATTAACCTTGGCGGAAATGTGCTCTGTGTTGGTGCAAGGCCTGATAATGAGCCGTTCAAGATAGCTGTAAAGGAACCTGATAAACAGGAAAGCGAATACAGCCACATTGTTGAAGCAGATGATATTTCCGTGGTTACAGCAGGTATTTACGAAAGATATTTTGAAAAGGACGGAGTGCATTATCATCATATAATTGATCCAAAGACTGGTTATCCGGTTCAGAATGATCTTGAATCAGTGACGGTATACGGAACAGAATCGATCATATGCGATGCACTTTGTACAGCTATGTTTGTAAAGGGCGAGGAAGAGGGAATGAAGTTCCTTGATTCCTACAACAAGGCGCACGGCACAGATTATCAGGCAATATTCCTGAGAAAGGAATAAGGTAATGATAAGGAGACGCGAAAGGCTTGAAAAGGAGCCGGATTTTGATTTTGATATCATAGCTCCTAAGGAAAGGATAGTTTTCTTTGATATTGAGACCACAGGACTCAGTACAAAGAATGCCGCGCTTTATCTTATAGGCCTTGTAAGCTATGAGGATGAAGCGTGGACTCTGACACAGTTTTTTGCCGAGAACATGTTTGAGGAAGCTGAGCTGTTAGCTGCTTTCTTTGATATTCTTAATACCAAAAAGAAGCTCGGCAGAGTATTTCTCTTTAGCTATAACGGAGATGGCTTTGATATTCCGTTCATTAAAAATTGTATCAGACAATACAGACTAAACTATGATTTTGCAGGTATTATAAGTGTTGATCTGATAAAGCTGATAAGACCTTATAAAAAGCTGCTCGGTCTAACTGACTGTAAGCTTAAGACTGTTGAAAAGCTTTGCGGAATATTTAGAGAGGATAAATATAACGGCGGTGAGCTGATATATGTTTATGAGGAATATCTTAGACTTGCGGCAATGTCTGAGGATAGCTGCGAATATACAGATATGAATCTTAAGCTTAATGATAAGCTTCTTTACACACTGCTTCTTCATAACGCCGAGGATATAGCGGATATGCCTTTTATCATGGGCATTCTTGGCTATGAGGCTCTTATGAAGGGAGCATTTAGTATAACGGGAAGCAGTATTTCTGATGGCTGCTGGGATATAAGAGCAAGGCTTGAAATAGCTCTTCCGGAAGGCATATATGCCGAAGAATCAGGCATCACCGTCAGCATAGGAGAAGAAGATAAGCGCTTACTTAATATAGCAGTTCAGCTTTTTAACGGGGAGCTTAAATACTTCTTTGCCGATTATAAGAATTACTATTATCTTCCGGCAGAAGACTACGCAATACATAAATCCGTAGGTGAATATGTTGACAGAAAAGCCAGAAAGCAGGCTACGGCAAGGACCTGCTATCAGAAGAGGTCAGGCATTTTTGTGCCGCAGTATGAGCCGGTAATTGCTCCGGTATTTTATACTGATTATAAGGCTCAGCCTTTCTATGGAGAGCTTACGGAATATATCGAAAAAAATGACGGCAATATCGACATTGATATAACAAAAAGATATATAATGTCTGTAATAGAGCATTTAAAGGGGTAATAAATAATTAAGGGGTGCAGGTATGGAACAATCGTTATCAGTATATAAGGTTTTTTATGAAGTAGCAGCTGCCGGAAACATTTCCAGAGCTGCAAAAAAACTCAATATAAGTCAGCCTGCAATTTCAAAATCGCTTGCAAAGCTTGAAAAGGAGCTGGATACAAGGCTGTTTACCCGTACATCAAGAGGCGTTCAGCTGACGGCGGCAGGCGATGTACTGTACACACATCTGCAGGATGCATTTGAATTTATAGAAAAGGCTGAGCAGGAGCTGAGACTTATTAAGGATTCAAATTACGGTCATATCAAGATCGGAGGCTCGACTACACTTTGCAAATTTGTCCTCATCCCTTATCTTAAGGAGTATATCAAGGAGCATCCGTTCACCAAGATAGCGATAGATAATCATGCTACTGCAGAAACTATAAAAGGTGTTGAAAACGGAACACTTGACATCGGAACTGTCGTTATAAATAAACCGAAAAAGGGTCTTAAATTCATTAAGCTTATGGATGTTGAGGACACCTTTGTATGCACGCCTGAGTATCTTAAATATCTTCACGACCTTTACGGCGAGGATATGGATATTATGAGGGATGCAAACTTCATGCTTTTATTTAAGGATAATGATACAAGACGTCATATTGATGAATATTTCAGAAATAACGGAATTGAGCCGCTCAGAAAAATCGAAATGACTACAATGGATCTGCTGATTGATTTTGCAAAGATCAGCGTGGGTATTGCCGGAGTGGAAAGAGAGTTTGTTCTTGAGGAGCTTAAAAACGGCACGCTTATTGAACTGCCTTTAAAGGCACAGATACCGAAGCGACAGGCAGGATTTATATATCTTGAATCCAATGCCAACGAAGCACTCAGAGATTTCTTAGAGAGTATTAAATAAACATGGCGAGACTGATAAATACAGGAGAGACAAAAGAAGATAAAATATTAGACACGTCTTTAAGACCGCAGATGCTTGATGATTATATCGGGCAGGACAGGATCAAGAAGATGATGAAGGTGTATATTAAGGCAGCTAAAAGCAGAAATGAGTCAATGGATCATGTGCTTTTTTACGGCCCGCCGGGACTTGGCAAGACTACACTTGCAGGCATTATAGCCAACGAAATGGGCGTTAACATGAAGGTTACGAGCGGCCCTGCTATTGAAAAGCCGGGTGAGCTTGCAGCAATACTTAATAATCTTCAGGAAGGTGATGTTCTTTTTATAGATGAGATACACAGACTTAACCGACAGGTCGAAGAGGTGCTTTATCCTGCTATGGAGGACTTTGCTATAGACATAATGCTCGGAAAGGAAGCGAGTGCAAGGTCTGTCAGACTTGATCTTCCGCATTTTACTTTGGTAGGAGCAACTACGAGAGCCGGACTTCTTTCAGCACCGCTCAGAGATCGTTTCGGTATAGTTGAAAAGATGGAGTTCTATGACACCAAACAGCTCATGGATATCGTAAAGCGCTCTGCAGGAGTTCTGGGAGTGAGTGTAGATGAGGAAGGTGCCAAGGGAATTGCCAGAAGAAGCAGAGGAACACCGAGACTTGCAAACAGACTCCTCAAGAGAGTCAGAGACTATGCCGAGGTTGAGTACGACGGAAACATTACCAGAGAGGTAGCAGACTATGCACTCGATATACTTAATGTTGACAGGCTCGGACTTGACAGAAATGACAGAGAATATCTTTATACTATCATAGAAAAGTTTAAGGGCGGACCTGTAGGCATTGACACGATTGCTGCTTCGCTCGGTGAGGATACCGGGACTCTGGAGGATGTTGTTGAGCCGTATCTTCTTATGAACGGGCTCATACAGAGAACACCGAGAGGCAGAGTGGCAGAGGATGCCGCATATAAGCATCTGGGTATTGAGAGATTAGGTCAGCAGGAGCTTTCGCTTAATCAGTAAGTGATAATAAGACAATAGATAATACGTTAATACAGACGTTGAAATACAGACATATAAAAAAATACAGACATATAAATAAAAAGAAAGTCGGCCAAAGCTATGCGGTCGGACGGTAAATACTATGGCACAAAACATTGACAATAACAAAAGCACGGTTACAGAGGTACTTATAGGAGGAAAGGTTTTCAGACTTTCAGGTGCGGAGTCGGAGCATATTCATAAGGTTGCGGAGCTTGTTAACCGCAAGCTTAGCGAGATAAAGACTCTTGCAGGCTATAAAAAGCTGGATGCTGACTATAAGGAGCTTTTGCTTAATCTCAATATAGCGGATGAGTATTTTAATGCTGTAGCTGAGGCAGAAAGCTATAAGGCAGAGATGGTTGAAAAGGAAAATGAGCTTTATACGGCAAGACATGATCTTGTAAGCCTTAAGCTCAAGCTTGAGAATGCCTTAAGACAGGAAGATATTCTTGAAAAGCGTGTCAGCGAGTGGAAAAAGAAATACGAGGAGCTATGCGGTGAATCAGAGGAAGCGGAAAACTGAGCTTTTGTCACCTGCGGGATCGTTTGACGCTGCAAGAGCTGCGGTAAATGCGGGGGCCGATGCAATATATATGGGTGGGCCCCTTTTTTCTGCGCGTGCATTTGCAGAAAGCTCCAAGACAGATATGCTGCTTGATACGATTGACTTTTGTCATCTGAGAGATGTTAAGGTATTTATGACCTTGAACACTCTTATGAAGGAGCAGGAGTTCAAGGACTTAAGTGAATATTTAAGACCATATGCCGATAGAGGCCTTGACGGAGTTATAGTTCAGGATCTCGGAGTTATGAAGCTTATTAGGAAGGAATTTCCTGAGCTTGAGCTTCATATAAGCACCCAGGCAGCTGTAACAGGGGCAAGATATGCGAAGCTTCTTAAAAATCTCGGAGCCCACAGAATAGTTCTTGCTAGAGAGCTTTCACTTGATGAAATTAGGCACATTTACGAAGAGACAGGGGCAGAGCTTGAGGTCTTTGCTCACGGCGCACTTTGCTATTCCTGCAGCGGTATGTGTCTTATGAGTTCATTTATAGGAGGCCGCTCCGGAAACAGAGGACGCTGTGCCGGAACCTGCAGACTTCCTTTCGAGGTCTATGACGATAATGGCAAGAAGCTTAATAAAAACAATGAGCGCTACGTTTTGTCCATGAGAGATCTAAATACTGTATCAAGACTTCGCGAGATGATAGATGCAGGCGTTTATTCATTTAAAATTGAAGGCCGTATGAAATCGCCAGTATACGTGGCGGCGGTTACAAGTGTATACAGAAAATATCTTGATATGGCAATGTCACCGGATCCGGATGTTAATGCTGATATGGCTATGAAGGTATCAGCAGCTGATATGAAGATGCTTTCAGAGGGCTTTGAAAGAGGCGGGCATACGGACGGGTATCTTGATCATAAGAATGGGCGTGAGATGCTAACACTCACCGAAAAGCCGGAGCTTAGAGTTCATGATGAAGGCATCATTAATAAGCTGAAAGAAAAATATGTTGATAATGATATCAGGCTTCCTATAAGCGGCAAAGCTGAGATAAGGATAGGACAGGTGCCGAAGCTTATATTGAGCTGTCATTATAAGAGCATCGATAAAGAAGTCACGGTTTGCGGCGATACAATTGTAAGCGCTGCTGAAAAAAGACCGGTGACAAGAGAAGATATCATGGAAAAGCTGAGTAAGTTCGGCGGTACTGACTTTGAACTTAAAGAGCTTGAGCTTGATATGGGAGCTGAAGAAGAAAGCGGAGAAGGCTTATTCGTACCTGTAAAGGCGCTTAATGAGCTTAGAAGAACAGCTGCGGAAGAGATTAAGAAGAATATCTTGGCAGCAGGCAAAGATTTTGTAAAATAATACAGAAATATGGTGAATATGAAGGCTAAGAAAATAACGGCTGCAGTGGAAAATAAAGAGCAGTTTGAGGCTGTTTTAAAAAGCGGGAAAGTCAACACCTGCTATATTGACAGCTGTTATTTTGATGCTTTTGACTATGCCGGATGTGTGAGGACGGCACATGAGAAAGGTATTGCATGCGGCTTAAGACTGCCGCAGCTTTGGCGAGATAAGGCTGATAAGTATTTTACTGATAATGCTGAGCTTATAAAAAGAGCCGGATTTGACAGCTATTTATTCAGAAATCTCGAAGGACTTTTGTTCTTCAAGGAGAATGGGCTTCTTTATAATGACAATTCCATGATCGGTGATGATAAGTCTATTAATTTAATCGGTGATAATGAGTCTATTAATTTAAGCGGCAGTGATGAGGCAAGCAAAGAAACAAGCAAAGAGGTAAGCAAAGAAGCAAGCTCTGTAAGCTATATGCTTGATCACAGCATATATATGGTCAATAAAGAAGCATTTTCAGAACTTATGAGCATGCTTGAAGCTTCTGACTGTGTAGCAGGATTTTCAGGAATCACACTGCCGCTTGAATTAAATCTGAGGGAGCTAAAAAAGCTTAATGCTGATATTAAAAGACTGATTGCCGGAAGTGGAAACTCAGAGGACAGAGACAACGGAAGCATAAATTCAGAAAGCATAAACTCGGGAAACATGGACTCGGGAAGCTGGAAATTAAAAAGAGAAGACCCAGAATACATTGAATCATCGCAGAAAATCATCGGAACAGAGTTTACGGTGTACGGAAGAGTTCCTATGATGGCGAGCTCACAGTGCGTAAAGAAAACGGCAGCAGGCTGTGATAAAAAGCCTGTAACATTAACATTAAAGGACAGGACCGGAGCATTGATGCCTGTGAAAAACTGCTGCAGATTCTGTTTTGGAACCGTATACAACAGTGTGCCTACCGTGCTTTATGATATGACAAAGGAAGTAGACGAAATAAATGCCGATTCATTAAGATATGAATTTACTACTGAAACAGGCAGAGAAGTGGTGGCTGTGCTTAACGGTGAAAAACCTGAAAACGGAGCATTTACACGAGGACATTTTAAAAAGAGCGTGGAATAAAAAAATTATGACTGATAGAGAAGCCTCAGAACGGGGCTTCTTTTAATTTGGTCATCATAAATTTAATTTAGTCAAAATCAAACAAAAAGACTAAAATGAAAACGTTGACTATTAAATCCATTCGTGATAAAATAATCATATCCAATTTAGTCAAAATTATATAAAATGACAAAATTAAAAACAGAATGAGGTAATTGAATGAGAAATTACAATTACAAAGATAAATGGGTAAAGCTATTGACTCCGGAAATAGTGAAAAAACTTACTGTCATTAGCGAATTCAAGGGAGAGCAGCGATTGTTCGTAGAGGCTCATAAAGATGAATTGAATGAGCTGGTAGAAATTGCCAAGGTGCAAAGTACAGAGGCTTCGAACAGAATTGAAGGGATATCCACAGAGGATGATCGTTTAAGAAAACTTGTTAAGGCAAAAACCACTCCAAGAAATAGAAACGAATCAGAGATTGCGGGTTATAGAGATGTGTTGAACACAATTCATGAGAACTACGACTATATTCCTATCAATGCAAACTATATTCTTCAATTACATAGAGATTTGTATAAATTTCTGGCCAATTCCGAAGGTGGAATATTTAAGACTTCGGATAATATAATTCAGGAAACTGACTCTGACGGCAATGCGAGTGTGCGATTCAGACCTGTGCCTGCATGGGAGACCTCAACTGCCATAGATGAGCTTTGCAGTGCCTATAAGAAAGCAAAGAACGAGGCAGACCCAATGATTTTAAATATGATGTTCATTCTTGATTTTTTATGTATACATCCGTTTGATGATGGAAATGGAAGAATGAGCCGATTGCTTACATTGCTGTTACTTTATCAATCAGGATTTATTGTAGGTAAATATATAAGTATTGAGAAATTAGTAGAAGATTCAAAAGAGACTTATTATGAAGTGCTTCAGGATAGTTCGATAAACTGGCATGAAAACACAAACGATTACAGACCATTTGTAAATTACATGCTTGGAATCGTCATCGGAGCCTATCGAGAATTTGAATCCAGAGTAAAACTTCTGACAAATCCGGAATTGTCAAAACCTGATCGTATCAGAGAAATGATCAAAAGCCATATAGGCACGATCACAAAGTCAGAGCTTATTGAAATGAATCCGGATATAAGCGATACTACAATTCAGAGAACACTGGCGGATTTATTAAAGAGTGGAAAAATAAAAAAACTCGGCGGTGGTCGTTACACTAAATATGTGTGGAAAGCAGAGGACTAAATGGTTACAGGTGAATTAAAGAATAAAATTGATGGCTTATGGGACATATTTGCTGCAGGCGGTCTGGTAAATCCGTTGGACGTTATCGAGCAGATTACTTACCTTATGTTTATACATGATTTAGATGATTCTGATAATGTAAAAGCTAAGGAAAGTGCAATGCTTGGGATATCTTATCAGAGCATTTTTGCAGAGGAAGTTAAAATCGGTGAAAGATCCATAAACGGCAATCAGCTTAAATGGTCTGTATTCCATGATTTTCCTGCAGACAGAATGTATTCAGTTATGCAGGAATGGGTATTTCCGTTTATAAAAGGCTTACACAGTGATAAAAACAGTGCGTATTCTAAATATATGGATGATGCAATATTTAAACTTCCGACACCGTTAGTACTTTCAAAAGTCGTAGACTCTCTGGATGAGATATATAACCTTATGACTAAGGAGAAAACGACAGATGCAGATATAAGAGGAGATGTATATGAATACCTCCTTTCAAGGATATCTCAATCAGGATTAAACGGACAGTTCAGGACTCCGAGACATATAATTAAAATGATGGTCGAGCTTATGGCTCCGTGTCCTTCAGACATATTATGTGACCCGGCTTGCGGAACATCAGGATTTTTGGTTGAATCCGGTTCGTATCTCAGAGAAAACCATAAAGAAGAAATATTTTATGACAGACAAAAAAAAGACCATTACATGAACCATATGTTCCATGGCTATGATACAGACAGAACGATGCTTCGTATTGGAGCAATGAACATGATGACTCACGGAATTGATAATCCGTTCATAGAATACAGAGACAGTCTTTCAGATCAAAATGTAGATAAAGATAAATATACATTGATATTGGCCAACCCGCCATTTAAAGGAAGTCTTGACGCAGAGTCAGTGTCGGCAGATCTTTTAAAAGTATGCAAAACAAAAAAGACTGAGCTTTTGTTCCTGACACTATTTGTCAGAATGCTGAAAATAGGCGGCAGATGCGCTTGTATCGTCCCTGATGGTGTACTGTTTGGATCATCGACAGCACATAAGGCCATAAGAAAGGAAATCATAGAGAATCAGAGACTTGAAGCAGTAATATCAATGCCTTCAGGCGTTTTTAAGCCATATGCAGGAGTATCTACAGCAGTGCTCATATTCACCAAGACTGAGCATGGCGGAACTGATAATGTTTGGTTTTATGATATGACAGCAGACGGACGCAGCCTTGATGATAAGCGTTCACCTGTAAATGAAAATGATATTCCTGATATCATAGAGAGATTTAAAAATCTTGAGAATGAAAAAGACAGAAAACGCACGGAAAAGTCATTCCTTGTACCAAAGCAGGAAATCGTAGACAATGACTATGATCTCAGCATTAACAAGTACAAGGAGACAGAATATATTCCGGTTGAGTATCCGCCTACATCAGAAATAATGGCAAATATCAAAGAGCTTGAAAGCTCAATCCAAAAAGAGCTTGCAGAGCTTGAGAAAATGCTGAGCGAGGATTAATATTGGCGTTTTTTAATGTCATACAAATGGCTTACTGAGTGATATCTTAATGTGAATAACGCTTCGGCAAACAGAGATAATCATTTATTAAATGTTTATGCAAAGGAATCAAACATGAAAATGACAAACAGAGAAGCAGTAATTGAATACTGCCTTACATTTCCTGAAGTTTATGTCGATACACCATTCAGAGACATAAACTGGATGGTGCTCAGAAGTAAGAAGAATAAAAAAATATTTGCATGGACATATGAGCGATTCGGAAACATCTGGGTCAATGTAAAAGTTGACACAGAATGGAGAGACTTCTGGAGAAGAGTCTATCCATCAGTTGTCCCAGGATATCATCAGAACAAGGATCATTGGAATTCTATAATCCTTGACGGTACAATACCTGACGATGATATCAAAAGAATGATTAGAGAAAGCTATGAAATGATAGTCGGAAAAGTTTAAGAGATAATAAAATTCGGATTTGT
>Ga0129317_1001321_pt1 | contig 18928 bp, 26 predicted proteins | sample Cm1ome_FD_94430 | JGI IMG/M metagenome (GOLD analysis project Ga0129317, IMG submission 94430) | Eastern black-and-white colobus group fecal microbial communities from Wisconsin, USA - Cm1105 metagenome | ecosystem: Host-associated > Mammals > Digestive system > Large intestine > Fecal | place... | reverse complement strand
TTAATTTTTAGCAATTTTATATAACTGAACTATCAAAATAAAAACTAATATTATTTATAAAAACCTACCTATATTAATGGTTAAATATGATTCAAAAATATAAAGATAAGTTAGTATCTTCTTGTGTGTAATCAAAGAAATTAAATATAAATTAATGCAAAGCATATAACCAATATATATCTTCATATAAATTTTATAATAAGTTATAAAATGATTTTTTAGAAATATTATGAATAGATCATTTAAATTAAGCAGATTTCTTTATGATTTCTGCTTTTTTTGATGAAAGTTGTTGTTAATGAAGAAAAATAGTAGAATATGTTTATAGAAAACAGAAAGTTAATTTCATTTGATGAGGTGATAAAATGGATATTTGGGAAAAGTTATATTTGAAAGCGAAAGCAGAATATCATCCAGTAGAGGTTTCCCCATTTATTTATGCTCATGCTGTTGTTTGTGCATTAGAAACTGAAAAAGGGGATATATATATAGGATTCTGCATTGAAAGTTGTTGTGGAGTTTTAGATTTATGTGCTGAAAGAGTAGCTGCATTAAATATGTATGTAAACAGTGGAGAAACAGTTATTAAAAGGTTGATAGTTTTTAGAGATAAAGCGCCTTATGGAGAGGGTAGTGGAATGCCATGTGGTGCTTGTAGAGAATTTTTAATGCAACTCAATATTAAAAATAAAGATATGGAAATCATGGTGGATTATAATTCTAGAGAAACAATTACATTAGGAGAATTAATGCCTGATTGGTGGGGAATGTATCGTTATAAAAATGATGAAAAGTAATGATTAAATTGAAGCTTATGGAGGTGTGTCTATGAAAAAGAAGGTTATTGCGTTAATTGTTATTATAATGATTGTTCTTTTATTTCCAATAAGAACTCATCTTAAAGATGGAGGTACGGTTGAATATAAAGCAATATTGTATAAGGTATCAAAAATTAACCAATTGATTTCAGAGGAAGAAATGGAACAAAATGGGAAAGTAAAGAATTATGATAAAGGAATCATCGTAGAATTCTTAGGAATTGAAATATTTAATAATGTTATATAATTTTAATGTTAGGGATTGCTTTTTATAAGAATAAATTTAAATTGGAGAATGAATATGGGATTATTTGATAAGTTTATGTTTGGCATTGTTTTTCCTTTAATGTTTTGTTTAGTAGGTGGATTTTTTGCAAAAAGTGGATATGTTTATTTTCAGACAAGAAGAGATAAGAAAAATCGTTGTTTATCACAAACATGGGGAAAAATTATAAATATAAGTTCTATGAAAACAGGAAGGCATAGAAGCTATTTTCCAACATATGAATATGTTGTAGGAAATGAAGTTATTAATGTTGAAATTAAAATGGGAACAACTTATTGTCAATATAAAATAGGAGATCAAGTGAAAATTAACTATGATGCTAGTTCTCCTCATTATAGTTATATAGAAGGTTATAAAGAAGATACTTTTGCTTCAATTATGAGTTTTATTTTAGGAAATATAGCTATTTTTTGTGGCTTGTTTGTTGGATATTTTGTATGGTTTGGTTAAACAATATTTAGAGGATAGAAAGTAGAATATATTTAGAAATAGGAAGAATAAAGATTTGATTAATCGTAAAAAATATGGAGGAAATATATGGCAACACTACATTTAATGGTTGGTCTTCCAGGTAGTGGAAAAACAACGGAAGCAAAAAAACTTGAAATTGAATATCAAGCCTTGAGATTAACACCAGATGAATGGCATTTATATTTATTTGGAAATGATTTTTATAATGATGAAGCTAAAGATTATGAACATAATGAGAGACACAGCAAGATTGAAAAATTAATGTGGGATATAGCAGAAAAATCGTTGTTGCTTGGTGTGGATGTTATTCTTGATTTTGGATGTTGGACAAAAATTGAGCGTGATGATTTTCGCTTAAAAGCTCATTCTTTGGGGGTAAAATTTAAAATCCATTATATGAATTGTTCGTTGGAAACAATTTGGGAAAGATTAAAAGAGAGAAATCAAGATTCAAAAAACACAACAGTTTTCTATATCAGTAAAGAGAGTATGGTTGAATGGAATAATGTATTTGAAGTGCCAACGGAAGAAGAATTAACACAATTATGAAAATGATATGATAACCTCCCAGTAGAGAGTGTAAATAATTAAACGCTGATATATGGGAGGTTTTTTATATTAAACTTTTATAGGTGATTATTGAAATGGAATGGTATAAAATTGCCAAAAATAATCATACTTGAAATTAAGCAGGTTACATGTTATAATCTGCTCGTAAATTAGAAAGCATTTCATCAATGCAAAAAGGTTAAGGAGTCGCATTCCTTAACCTTTTCTAGTTTTTATAGTGAACTTAACACTAGGCTAATTATCGTTAAAGATATCTGTCTAGCCATTTGCATATGTAATATACTATTACACCTGCCACGACAGATACAATTAAATTAGAAAACATTTCATCACCTCCCTCCAAACAGGAGGAACGATAACAAGCATATTGTATCAAAAAAGTTAATTTTTAGCAATTTAATATACAAATTCACCTATATTAATGGTTAAATATGATTTAAAAATAAAAAAGTAAGTGAGTATCTTCTTGCGTGGAATTAAAGAAAACAATTTCCACAGAGACATATAATCAATATACAACCTCTTATGTGAATTACGTAAATAGGACATGAAGATGAACTTTTCTTGTAGAAATATTATGAATTAATCATTTAAATTAAGCAGATTTCTTTATGATGTCTGTTTTTTTAGTAACTGTATAAAAGATAATAATTTGATTCAACGCATTTCTCTTAGAGCTAATGCTCAATTGGGATGTCATCAATTTCTAAAATTGATTGCTATTTGAGAATATAGAAAGTAAAATATAATTGATTTGAAACGAAATGATTACCATACTGAAACAAAAACTTGTGTTGAGGTTTTATAAATTGACTTATTTAAATTGTAAAGGAGAAAAAAATTATGGGATTATCATTAGACGATAAATTTAAAAATTTTTTAGATGTATTAAAAGAATGTAATAATGAGATATTGGAAATGAAAGATGAAGATATTGAGACACATATTTTTGAAAATTTTGATACAGGTGTAATTTCTTTTATGTACAAGGATTTATTAAACGAATTTAAGGATAATGGATATATTAATGATACTATTTATAAAAAAATCTATTTTACTGCGCAAAAAAATAATGTTATTGCAAAAAACAGATTTATGGAATATAGAATCTTTAAAAAAATAAGGAGTGGAAGGAAATAATTTTAATTGTTTGTGAAATAAATGAGCAAATCAATTTGATTTGGTCATCAAGAGATTTAATGTATTTTGATTAAATAATTAAAAAATCATATATTAATTTCTGAGAATGATTTAGTGATAGACTTTAGATGGTTGATTAATAATTAATTATATTAATATGAAAGCAAGAAATAAATCATTTATTTTTTCACATAAATATTATGAATTGGCTGTAAAAATTAAGTAGATTTCTTTATGATTTCTGCTTTTTTATTTGATGAAAGTTGTTGTTAATGAAGAAAAATAGAAGAATATAGTTATAGAAAACAGAAAGATAATTTCATTTGTTGAGGTGATTACGAAATGTTTGATGCATTTCCAAAAGAGTTAAGTCATGATGTTGAAATAGTACAATCATTAATATCTAAAAAAACTTTTAATATAGTTTGTTTAAAAAAACATACATATACATTATTAAACGAACAAATAATTTCTTTTCCTGATAGAATTTATTATGAAGATGAATTTGAGATTATTGAATCTAAATTAACATTTGAACAAAAAATGATTTATCACTGTATTTTTTCAAGAAGTAATAATGGCTATATAAGAGAAAAGCATATAAAGTATATTTTAAAAGAAAACTATCCTGATTGGACCATTCCGTATATAGTGAAAATTTCTGATGAATATGTATTAGAAATATTAGAAGATATTTATTTTGAGTTAACAAGTTATAATAACGATAAAATGAAAACGTTTTGTAAAATGAATATACAATTATTTTTAAAAAGTTATGATAGAATGATAAGTTATTGGAATGAATATTATAGAGATAATTGCCCTCATTATAAAGATTACATTGGAACAAAATTATTCTTAGAATGTTTTGGATATAAAAAGAGTATGGAAAAAGAACAAAACCTAAATAAAAATAGTTTGTAAGAATACAAGAACTATAAAAAGTATAATATAATCAAATGATTGATAATATCTATATTATAAGAAGAGAAAATATAGTATTTGAAACATATCAAATATACAACCCTAAGAGTGATAAAATAATAATAAGGAGAATAGTTTTAGGATGGATATAAATCAATTTAAATCAAGTGTTACATTATTAAACGATTATGATAGTGAAACTATAAGGATAAAATATATTTCTCGGTTTATTAATAAAAAAAAGAATACTATAATAATAATATTCAGAAAACATTTCAATATATTGATGGAGAATGTTATACAGGATACTTATGGGATTGTTTCAAAAAACCAAAACTTACTTCTGAAAAAAGAGTTAATCAATATATAAAAGAATTAGGATTAAATAATATTATATATTATGTGGGACATCCATACTAAAGAAAGAATATTTATTAAAGATTATTGGAAGTTTAAAAAGAAAGCAGTTTTAAAAATGAAAGCAAATTTATTGTTTGAAGGTGAAATACATCTACCTGAAGATATTTATATTTTTGATGACTCATTCAATTGGACAATTGCTAAAACACACGAAGATATTGATGGTGAGAGATATTGTCTTACAATGGGAATATAGTTTGCTATTAGGATGGGAAGTTATTATTGCCTAATATGAACAAGTGAATGTATATCAAGTAAGAATACTTTTGTGGTAAAAGAGATACATGAATTTTAATGGAATTATAAACACATTTTATGAAGTTGGTAAGAGAACAATTACTAAGAAGCCATTTTAAGAGGGGTATAGATAATGAAATTCATTGAACTATTAAGAAAAATAGAGGAAAGATCAGGACTTTATTTAGGAGGCACTACATTTATGGGATTAAAATCATTAATAGATGGATATGTGGCAGGAGCTACTGGAAAGTTGTATGGTAACAATTGCTTTTTAGATACCGAATTTCAAAAATATATCCAAGATAGTTTATATTTTAGTGATTATTCGTGGTATAGGATAATTAATGCTTGTGGATGCGACGATCATTATGCTTTTGATAGATTCTTTAAATACTTTAATAAATTTTTAGAAAAATCTGACAATTTATCAAAAAATGGTAATTGGACTAAAAAAATTGAAGGTAGAATTGATATGGAAGAAGTCTTTGAAAGTATAAGAAATAATCCATATGACCTATTGATAGAAAAAAATATTGAATGTATTAGACATTATACTGATGGAATCTTCTATAGTATAGACTGGCATTTGGACGAAGAAAATATAATTAACGCTTTTGATTTTATTGCATTTAGTTATTTTGTAGCTTCTAAATATAATGATACACCAATGAGAGGTTGGGTAGGTATTATTAGACTAAATTCCAAAAATGAAGAAGATGCCTTTCGATTGTTTTTTGAACTATATGATGAATTTAAAAAAAGACAGAAAGTAACGAATAATAAACAGTTATAAAAAGACAATGGTTTCGTAGTACAGACAACAATAATTCAAGCAATTGAAAAATTAATATTATTAACTTTTGTAAAAAAGAACATAGTTTAAATATGAATAAAAAATGATTTATATAACACATATTATGTTTCAATTTTTTTTAGGTTTTCCTCAATTTAAACTACATAAATTTCTAAATTAGTTATTATTAAAAGTGAGTAGAGTGGAATATATTTAAGATATTTGAACAATGGTTATTATAAACCATTGTTAAAGGTTTATGATTTAGAGGATACACTCTTACTTGAAAAGGATTTACCAGAAATGACGGAGCTGCTTGCTCTTGGTGAGATTGGTCTTAGTTCAAAGAAAGTTACAATTAAGCCAAGAAAAAACTATTTTGCAAGGAATTTAGAATTTGTTACATTTATAATTGAATAAATAGGCAAAGAAATTAATGAATATTATATAACTAGCGATTTAATATATATGAAATTACACATAAATAAGTATTATGATTGTAAGATAGACTCATGGGAATATAGGATAAAAGAAATAGAGGAGTTTAAAGACATTCAACGAACAATTGCTTTAATTTTATAGTGTTTTATTCTTTGAAAAAACAATTGTTAAGTCACCATCAATAAAACCTATTCCAATACCATTATATTTTTTTAGTTTATTTGAATTATTTCCATGTTTTAAATAGAAATTTATTTTTTCTATAAAATAAGTTTCTATAGATTGCTAATCACATTCTTTCTCTATAACAAATGGATTATCTCTTTCAACAAAAACTTCATTACATGCCCAATCAGTATCATTTTCATCAAAAATATCTGTACCAACAAACTCTAATGCCCACTTATAATTTCCATCATCATATATATTAAAATTTACAGCTACCATTGTAGTTGGCATTTCTTGTTCTAATATTTTATCTAACCATTGGTTAAAATCAACTTCATTATTTGTTTCTTTTCTGTTAATTGAATTTTTAAACCATCTCATTTTTTTCCTTCTTTCTAAATCAATTTAGTTAACTCATAAAAAGCAAATTAAATTGAATACATGATAGTTAAAGTATCATAATCTGTTATATTTTAAAAAAACCTTTATGAACTCTTTGTTTGATAAATTTAAATCCTATAAAATTTTCTTTTTCAATTGCTTCTTTTATTCTTTGTGAAACATAAATAGGAATATTGTCTTTTTCACATCTAAAAATATCATAATTTTTACATTTTTTATAATTCAAGACAATATCTGGGGGAAGAAATTGATATGAATCAATTTCCTTATCATATGTATATTTAGATTTTCTAAGATCGTATGCATCAATCATGTTTAAAATATTTAAAACATAATAATCATAACACTCTTCCCCAGTAACTTTATCTGTGACTTTTACTGGTAGATACTGTATATTTTCTACACCTAGCATATTAAAACATTCAACTACTTTTTTGTGTACGATAGGCCATGTATCTACATTTAAAAGAAATTCTGAAGACTTATTTGAATCATAAAGAAATTGAATATCAGGCCAATCTTTGATTTTATTTCCAGAATAAATAATATAACAGAACCAACCCTTTTTTATATTAGGATATTCTATGTCATCAGTATTTGAAGCTTCGCAATAAATTGTATGTACATGTGTTTTGTTTTTATAATCTATACAATCTCTATCAAAAATCATTTTATAATACATTATTCTAACCTCCTTATTTATTCTTCTAATATTTAGGATAAGGCATATCAAAACTTTTTTAATTGGTTTTATCTTGTAAAAAATAATATTATAATAGGATTAAATAATAGATTATATTCATAAAAAACTAAGCAACAATGTGTTGCTTTTGAGAAAAAGGATAAAATGATATAATAAGGGCATAAAGGAGATAGTTATGGAAACAAAAGATATTATACATGAATTACGAACAAAAAATGGTTTATCTCAAGATGAATTTGCAGAGAAAGTATTTGTAACAAGACAAGCTGTATCTCGTTGGGAAAATGGTGAAACAATTCCCAATACGGAAACATTAAAATTATTATCAAAGATTTTTGATATATCTATTAATACGCTTCTTGGTTCTCCAAGACAATTGATTTGTCAATGTTGTGGAATGCCTCTTGAAGATTCTTTCATAAGTAAAGAAGTGAATGGTGAATTTAATGAGGATTATTGTCAGTGGTGTTATTCAAATAATAAATTTACATATCAATCAAAAGACTCTTTAATTGATTTCCTTATCCAACATATGCCAAATCCTGATAATAAACAAGAGGAAGAACGTCGTCAAGAATTTGATGCATATTTATCAGAGTTAAAACATTGGAAGTAAATGAGAGATTACAACGATGAACTATATAAAAGTAACTAGACTAAATATTGATGAGGAACATATTTGTTGTGCAATATCAAATAATAAAGATATTCAAGTTTCTTCTAAAAAAGAATGGATGAAGTCATGTTTTGATGATGGATTGGTGTTTTTAAAAAGTGTAGAAAGAGGAAAATGTTTTATTGAATATATACCTGCTGAAAATGCTTGGGTTCCTATTATTGCTGAAAACTATATGTATATCAATTGCTTTTGGGTGGCTGGTTCTTTGAAAGGAAATGGGTATGCTAATGATTTATTAAATGAGTGTATTAAAGATTGTAAAGAAAAAGGTAAGTCTGGTATTTGTATTCTTTCATCAACAAAGAAGAAACCATTTTTATCTGATCCAAAATATTTACTATATAAAGGATTTAAGATTGCTGATGAATCTGATGTAGGTATAAATCTTATGTACATGCCTTTTGATGAGAAGTCTGATATGCCACACTTTAAAGAACGTGCAAAACATCCATATATTGAAGAAGGTGGATATGTTTTATATTATACAAACCAATGTCCATTTAATGCAAAGTACGTTCCTATTGTAGAAAAGGTGGCATTAGAAAATCATATTCCTTTTAAAGCTATTCATATTAAATCTAAAGAACAAGCACAATCAGTGCCAAGTCCTTGTACAACATATGCTATGTTTTATAATGGAAAATTTTTGACGAATGAACAATTTAATGATAAAAAATTCTTAAAGATGGTACAATCCAAATAGATAAATAGTCCATTAGGTTAGCTATCGTTATAAATATCTGTTTAGTTATTTATAATTATAAAAGTTGATTTACAAATGAATTATTCATATGATATATTGAATGAAACAATATAAATATCATTTTATAAGGAGAAGAAGCAATGCAAAACAGTCCAAAATTAGAAACAGAAAGATTTGTTTTGAGAAAGTTTAATGATAAAGATCTTTTAGATTTACATGATATATTAAGTGATGAAGTTGTCAATACATATCTACCTTGGTTTGTAAGTAAGACTTTAGATGATACAAAAAGATTTTTAGAAGAAAGAATTTATACTGAATATCAAAATGATGTTTCATATTTTTATGCGATTGAATCAAAAGATACACATAAAGTTATTGGATATGTTGATGTAACTGATATTGATTTAGAAGAAAAATGTGGTGATTTGGGTTATGGTGTTCATAGAGATTATTGGAAACAAGGAATTGCTAGTGAAGTTGGGTTAGCTGTATTACAACAATTAAAACAAGATGGATTTGCATATGTTCATGCAACATGTGATCAAAAGAATATTGGTAGTGGTAAGGTTATGCAAAAGTGTGGGATGATATATCAGTATTCTTATGAAGAACTATGGAAACCTAAGGATATATTGGTTGTATTTAGAATGTATCAAATTAATTTGGATGGAAATAACGAACGAGTATTTAAGAAATATTGGAATATGTATCCAAATCATTATGTAGAAGAAATATAGTGATTTTATACTGTTAAGGGGGAATAACGATATGTGGATTTTAACTGGAATTATTAGTGTTTTAATGACTTGTTGTACTTTTTTATGGTTATTAAAGGATAATCGAAAGAAATATTACTCAGCAGTAATTGCTATTTCTTTAATGGCTATAACGCTGTTATTGAAGTACTATCAAGTGTATAATTGGGTTTTAAAGAAAGATTGGTCTGCATTGATGGATGTTGTTCCAACGATGTTTGGTGCTTTAAGTATATATGCGATTATTATTATATTATTAAATTTGATTGCAGTTAGTATAAAGAAACGATAATAATATAAAAAACACATAAATAAGTTATGCTTAGATATGTGTTTTTTAATACAAAAATTGCTTGAAGCGTAATTGTGAAAAAGTTATAATATAATCAAATGAAAGATAATTGTTGACTTATGTTTGATGGAAAGTTTTTATAGGATTAAGTGATATTGATTTTTTGTTTAAAGCAGAGGAGATTAGATATGAAAAAAATTATAGTGAACAAAATTAAATGTAAAAAATGTGGAGATATTATAGAAAGTGTATCTGTTCATGATTTTAAGTTTTGTAAATGTGGAGCGGTGGCAGTTGATGGTGGTCATGAATATTTAAGAAGATGTGGATACTTAGAAGATTATGAGGAATTAAGTGAAGTAGAAGAAAATGATTTATAAAAATCAGGGTTAATTATTTGGAAAATATGCATAAGTATAATTTTCTTGTCAATTAAATAACATTGTATCAAATTCAAAAAGGTAAAGAATTACATTCTTTACCTTTTTGAATGATCTAGTACTAAAATAGTTATCGTTATAACAAATAATCTAAATATTTGTTATATTAAAAATGGTAGATTTTATAATTATATAACAAAGAAAATAGTGAATTTTGATTCAAAGACGAAAAATATTTCTTTTGGAAAAACTATAAGATATAATATGTATATAGATATATTCGAAATCACAAACAAAATAAAAAAGCTGTTTTCACAACTTAATTATGTCATCTAAATGACACCAGTATATTCTGGCATTTAAGCATAAGCTTTATTTTAACTTGTTATGTTATTTTGAACAGGTCAAAATCTCTTTTGACAATTAAAGAATATAACTTATTGGGAGGAAAGTCAATATATGAGTGAAAAAATAAGAAAAAATTATAATATTGGTTTAGATATTGGAACCGCATCTGTGGGATGGGCTGTTACAGATGATAATAATTTTAATCTTTTGAAGATAAAAGGAAAAAATATGTGGGGTGTACGATTGTTTGATGGAGCAGAAACGGCACAAGATAGAAGATTAAGTAGATCTACACGTAGAAGGTATAATAAGAGAAGAGAAAGAATTAGATTATTACGATTTTTAATGAATGATATGATTATGAAAGTTGATGATTCTTTTTTTATTCGTATGGAAAATATGTCTTTTTTAGATAAAGAGGATAAATTGCTTGAAAGCCATAAAAGAAATATAACTTATAAAGACAATTATAATTTGTTTGTTGATCAAAGCTTTAATGACAAAGCATATTACAGAGATTTTCCAACTATATATCATTTAAGAAAACATTTATGTGAAAATAATGAAAAAGCTGACCCAAGACTTATTTATTTAGCCTTACATCATATTGTGAAATACAGAGGTAATTTTTTATATGAAGGACAAAGTTTCTCATTTGATAATTCAGATATAAAAGAAAAGATAAATGATTTTTTTATGGATTTCTTTGAAAAAAATGAATTAAAATGTGTAATAGATGAAAGACAAATAGAATCTATGATTGAAGTGTTAAAACAAAGAAAGGTTAAATCACAAAAAGCAAAGGAATTATTAGATTTATTTTCTTTTGACAAGGAATACAAATCAATATTTGTCCAAATAATGGCTGCTGTTGTAGGAAATAGTTTTAATGTAAGCAAAATGTTTCCGAATGATTTTATTCAATCTGAGGGTAAAGATATAAAACTGAAGTTTTCTGAAGCCAAATTTGATGATGATATTGTGAAATATGAAAATGATATAGGAGATAAAATAGAGAGTATACAAGAATTAAAAACAATTTATAGTTGGGTTGAATTACATAGTATTATTGGAGAAACAAATGATGATAGAATTTCCATTTCTAACTCAATGATACAAAGATATGAAGAACATAAAAATGATTTAAAAAGTCTAAAAGATGTTATCAGAAAATATTACCCCCAAAAATATGGCGAGGTTTTTAAAGACAAAAAGGAAAAACTTCATAATTATTATAATTATATTCATCATCCTAAAGATACACCAATAGAAAGTTTTTATACATATATAAAGAAAATATTAGATAACACAGATAGTGAGGAAGTTAAGGATATTTTAGATAAAATTGATTTAGAAACATTTATGTTAAAGCAAAATAATAGAACAAATGGATCTATTCCTTATCAATTAAATAAAGATGAGATGGAAAAAATTATAGATAATCAATCTCAATATTATCCAGAACTACAAGAAAACAAAGAAAAAATAATGTCAATTTTAACATTTAAAATCCCTTATTATTATGGACCATTAAATCCAAACGGCAAGGATTTTGCTTGGATAAAAAAACAACAAGGAAAAGAAAACGAAAGAATACTTCCATGGAATCATGAACAAATAGTTGATATTGATGCAACTGCTGAAGCATTTATTCAAAGAATGACAAACTTCTGCACATATTTTCCAGAAGAACCTGTTCTACCGAAATATTCTTTAATAGTAAGTAAGTATGAAGTTCTTGCAGAATTAAATAAAATATCTATTGATGGTAAATTAATATCTGTGGATTTGAAAAATAGAGCTTATAGTCAACTATTTATGAAAAAGAAGAAAGTCACTGATAAAATTCTTAGAAAATGGTTGAAAGACAATATGGAAGTTCTTAATGTTGATAATACAGATATTAGAGGATATCAAAAAGAAGATAGTTTCTCAACATCATTAACTTCTTGGATAGATTTTACAAATATTTTTGGAGAAATAAATGAAAGTAATTTTGATTTAATTGAAAATATCATTTACGATATGACAGTTTTTGAAGATAAAAATATTTTAGAAAAAAGGTTAAAAAATAAATATAATTTGATGCCTAAGGAAATCAAGAAAATATTAACTTTGAATTATAAAGGATGGTCAAGATTATCTAAAAAATTATTAGTAGGTATAAAATCAGATTATAAAGGTAATATTGGTGTTAATGTAATCGATGTTATGGAAATGTCAAATATGGCATTAATGGAAATCATTAATCATAAGCAATTATCATTTAAAAAGCAAATTGAAGATGTTAACTATATAGAAACAGAGGGTAAATTTCATTTAGAAGAAGTTAAAATGTTAGCTGGATCTCCTGCATTGAAAAAAGGAATATGGCAGTCATTATTACTTGTAGATGAAATCAAAAAAATAATGAAACAGGAGCCTCAAAATGTATTTATTGAATTTTCTAGAGAAGATGGAAAAAAAGAAAGAACAACTACTTCGATTAAAAGATTGCAATCAATTTATCAAGATATAGATTTACAAACAAAAGAAGAACATGAGATTTATAGATTACTAAATAAAGAAGATAATTCTAAAAAGATTGATTCTGAAAGATTGTACTTATATTATATGCAAATGGGAAAATGTATGTATTCAGGAAATCCTCTAGATATAGATAAGTTAGAGTTATATCAAATTGATCATATTGTACCTCAGTCCTTGATTAAAGATGATAGTATAGATAATAAAGTATTAGTTATTTCTAAAGAAAATCAAAGAAAATTGGATGATTTAGTTGTCCCTAAAGATATAAGAGAAAAGAATTTTATTTTCTGGAAAAAACTTTTTGATAGTAAGCTCATTTCTGCTAAGAAATTCTACTCTTTAACAAAAGCAGAGTATACAATGCGAGATCAAGAGCGTTTTATTAATAGACAACTTGTGGAAACAAGACAAATCACAAAACATGTTGCTCAAATCATTAATAATCATTATAAAGATACAAAGGTAGTTACTATCAAAGCAAATCTATCACATGATTTTAGGATGAAGTATAAAATTTTCAAAAATAGAAATGTTAATGATTATCATCATGCTCATGATGCATATATTGCTTGTGTTTTAGGAAAATATATTCAACAAAGATTTTCATCATTAGATTCAAAATATATCTATGGTGAGTTTAAAAAATATGCAAAAAATAAAGTGAATTTAACTTACAATGATGGATTTATTCTTAATAGTATGAATAATATTTTTTATGATGAAACAACAGGAGAGGTTATTTGGAATCCAGATCATATAGGAACTATTAAAAAATGTTTCTATTATAAAGATTGTTTTATAACAAAAAAATTAGAAGAAAAAACAGGGACATTATTTAATTTAACAATACAACCAAATGATAAAAATAGTACTAAGAAAAGAACTAAAGACCTTATTCCAGTCAATAAGTTTAGAGCTGATTTCCATAAATATGGTGGATTTGATGGTATACAGTCTGTAGCATTAGCAATCAAAGGTATTGAAAAACGTAAAAATAAAGATATACATATTAATCGAGTTGTTGCTCTTCCTTTAGTTTATGTTGATTGGTCTAAATTAAAAAAGGAGAATTACATAAAAAAAGAACATAAACTTGAAAATGTTGAAATTATAAAAGTTATTAAGAAAAATCAGTTAATAGAGATTGATGGTGGATTATATTACTTAACATCTGCTTCTGAATTTGTAAATGCAAAACAATTAATACTAAATGAAAAAGATTATAATTTAGTTCATATGATAAATGTTTCAGTAAATAAAAATGATTATAAGGATTTAAATAATCAACGCATAGATGAACTATACATAACACTTTATAAAAAGATAGAAGATTATTATCCAATGTATAAAACAATTGCAAAACATTTTAGTGATGAAATAGAACAATTTAAGAGATTTTCAATTGATATAAAATGTAATATTATTCAACAAATTCTAAAAGTTTTACAAGCAAATCCAAGCAATGGCTCAATTAGTATAGAGGGATTTTATAAAAATGATCGTATAGGTAGATTAAGCAAAAAAACTGTAGAGTTGGATAAAACATATTTTATTAGTCAATCAGTAACTGGAATATATTCTAAGAAATATAAGTTATGACATGGAGAACAGTAGTTATACAAAGTAAAGCAAAACTATCTTATAAAAATAACTATTTAATTATTAGAAATGAAAATATAAATATGATTCATTTATCAGAAATCAATAATCTGATTATAGATAGTACAGCAGTCACATTGACTTCCTATCTAATAAGTGAACTATTAGATAGGAAGATTAAAGTGATATTTTGTAATAATCAAAGAAATCCAATTGGAGAGATTATGCCTTATTATGGTTGTCATAATTCAGTAAAAAAGATAAATGAACAAATTAATTGGGATAAAGAATATAATAAAGTTATATGGACAAGAATTGTGCAGGAAAAAATATGTAATCAAGCGGAGCTGTTAAAAGAATTAGGAAATGATAATTATAAAAAATTATATGATTATGCTGGTCAATTAAAATTATTTGATAAAACAAATAGAGAAGGTCATGCTGCAAAAGTGTATTTTAATTCATTGTTTGGATTAGATTTTTCAAGAGAAAAAGAAATTGATGTAAATATTATGTTAAACTATGGTTATAGTATATTGCTATCACAATTTAATAAAGAAATTGTTAATAATGGTCTGTTAACTCAATTAGGGATGAAACATCGTAATGAATTTAATCAATTTAATTTATCTTCTGATTTAATGGAACCTTTTAGACCGTTAATTGATAAAATAGTCTATGCAAATAGAGAACGAGTATTTAATGGAGATATAAAAATACAATTACTTGAGGTGCTTAATAAAAAAGTAAAGATAAAAAAGACAGACCAATATATAACTAATGCCATTTCAATATATGTTAAAAGTGTAATTAAAGCAATAACACAACAAGATGTTTCATTAATAGAATTCTTTAAATATGAGTTATAGATATATGAGAATAATGGTTTTCTTTGATTTGCCTACTGAAACTTATGGTGACAGAAGAGATTATACTTTATTTAGAAAGTTTCTTTTGGGTGATGGATTTATCATGATGCAGAAAAGTGTATATTGTAAATTGGCTTTAAATAAATCAATTGTTAATAGTGAATTAAAGAGATTAAAACAGCATAAACCAAAAAAGGGAGTTGTAGAAGTATTGATAATTACGGAGAAACAATTTTCACAGATAGAATATTTAGTAGGTGAAAAAGAAACGAATACTTTGGATGGTGATAATAGGTTGGTAATATTATGAAATTAAAAATAATGGGATTTGATAATGATGTTATTTTTGATGATACAAAAGATACAGTTTTGATTATCGAGGATAAAAGTATGTTTGCTCATATTATATCTTTATTAAATAATGCAATTAATTATAGTATAACTAATGAAGAAATTAAATTACTTGATGATGAAAAAGTTATTGATTATAAGAATGTGGAATTAATAATAGATCCATTTAATATTGATTTAAATTCAAAAAAGATTATTGCTGCTTTATATAAAAGTATTAATTTGGAATTTGTTGATGATATTAATAGTTATAATGATTTTAAAAAGAATATATTGGTTATAAATGAAATGATATTAGAATATTTAAATAATTATAATTTAGAATTTGAATATGATGATGAAATAGTGGTTTCTAATTATTTGAAATTAATAAATTTACATTTGAGTTTTAATCCAAATCAATCTTTAATAGATAAGTTATTAGATTATCTTGAAGTGTTTTCTGAGTTGATTTCAAAAGGGGTTCTTATTTGTTGTAATGTATTATCCTTATTAACTTATGATGAGATTAAAGAGTTGTGTAAATATAAAAAATATAAACATATAGATCTATTATTTATTGAAAACAAATATGATTCAAATTATAATCTCGATAAGTATATTATTGATTCTGATTTATATGAATATAAAGAATAAAAATATCTGTTCATAGACATGAAAATTTCATGGTTTGAATGTTTTAAAATCTAATTTGAGGTTTTAGAGTTATGTTATTTTGAACAGGTACAAAACTAATTTTTAATATGTAGTATCATATTTTTGGTTTTAGAGTTATGTTATTTTGAACAGGTACAAAACAGATACTATTTTCAATAATTTATCTCTAATGTTTTAGAGTTATGTTATTTTGAACAGGTACAAAACTTCTAATGTAATCAGTTCAATTATGAGGTTTTAGAGTTATGTTATTTTGAACAGGTACAAAACCGAGTGTGTTACTAAAAGAATATCAATACAGTTTTAGAGTTATGTTATTTTGAACAGGTACAAAACTAATCGCTATGCAGAGTACCTTAAACGTCAGTTTTAGAGTTATGTTATTTTGAACAGGTACAAAACTATTATGGGTATAAACGTGAAAATTTAGAAGTTTTAGAGTTATGTTATTTTGAACAGGTACAAAACTCTTAGAAAATGGTTCTAAATCAACTGTAAGTTTTAGAGTTATGTTATTTTGAACAGGTACAAAACGATATTTGTATCAAACAATAGTTTTCCGTTGTTTTAGAGTTATGTTATTTTGAACAGGTACAAAACCAAATGACTATCAAATGTTGTTTGAAGAATGTTTTAGAGTTATGTTATTTTGAACAGGTACAAAACATCGTCTTTAGCCTTGATATAATAATGATTGTTTTAGAGTTATGTTATTTTGAACAGGTACAAAACAAGATAAGTGATGTTGAAGAATCGCTTCTAGTTTTAGAGTTATGTTATTTTGAACAGGTACAAAACGGGTTCACACGTTATCGTTATCTTAGAAAAGTTTTAGAGTTATGTTATTTTGAACAGGTACAAAACTAGTGTTACGATGACACCTAACCCAGTGGAGTTTTAGAGTTATGTTATTTTGAACAGGTACAAAACAACAATTTCATCAAGCACAAATGTCTTACTGTTTTAGAGTTATGTTATTTTGAACAGGTACAAAACTTGCCAGATAAACTAAAACAAATACCCCATGTTTTAGAGTTATGTTATTTTGAACAGGTACAAAACGTATTTCAATCATATGGTTGATGAAACATCGTTTTAGAGTTATGTTATTTTGAACAGGTACAAAATTATTAAGTTCATGAGTGAAGGTGGGGATATGTTTTAGAGTTATGTTATTTTGAACAGGTACAAAACTCTATTTCTGCATCTTCTTTATTCTCATTAGTTTTAGAGTTATGTTATTTTGAACAGGTACAAAACTTCGTTGTTTAAAAACGTTTCAATTTCGTAGTTTTAGAGTTATGTTATTTTGAACAGGTACAAAACTTGAATGGTATTGATCATAACCTGTCTTGAGTTTTAGAGTTATGTTATTTTGAACAGGTACAAAACTGCATATGCAACACAATCATGTCTAATACAGTTTTAGAGTTATGTTATTTTGAACAGGTACAAAACATGTTAATGACCTGGATATATCACTTAATGGTTTTAGAGTTATGTTATTTTGAACAGGTACAAAACATATAAGGATAATATAAAAATCGTAGCATGGTTTTAGAGTTATGTTATTTTGAACAGGTACAAAACGATTAAATATATTGTAAAAACTGTATTAAAGTTTTAGAGTTATGTTATTTTGAACAGGTACAAAACTCAAGAAACCATCAATACTTTTAAACGTTTGTTTTAGAGTTATGTTATTTTGAACAGGTACAAAACTAATGATAAGAACTATTAATTATTAAAATAGGTTGCTCTTATATAGATATAAAAAGTAACATCTGTATAAAAGTAAAGTGGGGTTAATCTGAAAATAAATTTTTAAATAGAAAGGTGTTATAAAAGAAAACCATAATTTTATTACTACTTATCAATTTGTTTCATTAGGTTACTCTAAAACCTTACTTCAAAATTATGTGAAAGAAGGATTGCTTGAACGTTGCATGCAAGGAATATATACAATTCCTAATTCAGATTATGATGAAATGTATTTACTGATGATAAGTTCAAAAAAAGTTGTTTTTTCACATGAAACAGCACTGTTTTTAAATGGTTTGTCTAATAGAACACCATTTAATTATTCTGTTACTATACCTAGTAATTCTTCCTTACCTAAATCGGTAAAAGATGATTGTGAATGCTTTTATATTGGTAATCTAGAATAACGTATGCTCCTCAACTATTGGGGTCTAGATTATCATGGGGTAAATAATTCCCCAAACAATTGAATAGGTTTTAAAGGTGGACACTCCAACTTTGGGGGGTAATCTAGAATAACGTATGCTCCTCAACTATTGGGGTCTAGATTATCATGGGGTAAATAATTCCCCAAACAATTGAATAGGTTTTAAAGGTGGACACTCCAACTTTGGGGTAGCCACCTT